>Ga0105094_10000346_pt1 | contig 22219 bp, 16 predicted proteins | sample PPLLak1March2015_2_FD_87023 | JGI IMG/M metagenome (GOLD analysis project Ga0105094, IMG submission 87023) | Freshwater sediment microbial communities from Prairie Pothole Lake near Jamestown, North Dakota, USA - PPLs Lake P8 Core (3) Depth... | ecosystem: Environmental > Aquatic > Freshwater >...
GCCCATCGCGGCATAGGCGTCCCGCGCGTCCTGCGCCTCGCCGCCGTGCCGCAGGATGACGTCGTGCAGCGTGACGCTGCGCCCGTCGTGCCCGTAGGGCCCGGTAGAGCCGACGCCCCAGAGCGGCGTGGTGAGGAACTCGCGCTGCAGGGTGCCGTCGTAGTTGCGCTCGTGGAAGCCGGGACCAAGGTCGTGACGCTTGAAGTCGGTGTAGATGTCATGGACGACGAAGGGCTGCAGCAACGGCCGCTTGACCGCAGGGTGTCCCGTCCCATCGTCCACCGCGACGAAGCGCGCGGAGGCCGTGGCGAACAGGTTGTTGAAGATGCCGCGAACCGGGTCGAAGACGGTCTCGACATCGGCCACGCGCCGGTCACGCGCGATGGTCAGCTCCGCCCGGTGGCACTGCTGGCAGCCTGCGCGTTCGAAGGCCCGGCGGCCCGCCGCGGTGTCCGCGGTCTGCCGTCCCAGGCCTGGCTTGAAATAGCTGAACAGATAGAACTCGAGGTAGTCCACGAGGGCCGTATCCACCTCCGCCGGTCCGGTCGGCGGCGCCTCGACGCGGTCCAGCGTCCCGTCCAACACCAGGCCGGACCTGGTGACGATGCGCGAGCCGTTGTGCGCGGCGGCCAGCTCGATGTCCGGCGCCTGCAGGCCCATCTCGGCGTTGAGGGCCCCGACGACGAACTCGCGAATGGACATCGTGCCGCCCTCCGCGAAGAAGGGGCGGATACGCAGATCCGCGTCCACGCCCTCGACCTGGGAGGTGTCCAGGCTGCCGTCCGGGTTCGCGACGATGAGACCGAAGGCGACGCCCTTGGCGACAAGCGAGCGTGCGACGGGCACGCCGCGAGTCGCCGCCTTTGCCAGGGCCAGCGTGCGGATGGCCCGCAGCTCCGTGGTCATCTCGTCGGCGAGCATTTCCTTGAGGCCGAGACCGAACAAGTGGGGCGCGTCGCGGCTGTCCGGCCGCGTGGCCACGTCGCCGCCGAACCCCGCGGCGCCGCGGGGGCGGCCGTGGCACCCGGCGCAGCTGTCCGACAGCCCCGCGCCAATGATTTTCGTGCTGCCGATGTCGCCGACGCCGTCGTTGGCGACCGGTCCCTGCCCCTGCAGGTGCGTGAACTTCCGCTGGAAGAGCTGCCGGCCCCGCCGGATGGCGCGGAACGGGTCGCGGGTGATGATGTAATCGGACGAATCGATGGTGTTCCAGTCGCCCCGGCCGGCGCCAATCTGGTCCGCCAGCGACAGGGCGATGCCGGCCTCGGCGGCGTTGGGCGCCTGGGTGCGGTCCGGCAGCTGGCCGGTGACCGACGCCGTCATGAGCGGCGCGGCGACGCACGCCGCGACCAGGACCAGGTGGCGAACCGCCGAAGTTGACTTCATCTGCCCCTCCTCGCGAGAACTGGAATCGATGACTGGTGATTCGAGAGTCGGGGGCGTTTCGACTCGTCGAGGCGCCGCCGTGGAAGCTGGCCCCTATCCACCCGATCGGAAAGGGAGGGTCAGACCGGACACTGCTATCATCGGAAAGGGCTCCGGGCTGCGCACTCCCGACTCCCGCCTTCGCCAAGGCTCCGGCGGACAAGCCCGACGCCCGACGCCCGATCTCATCCTTATGCCCTACCGCACCCCCCTCGAAACGCGCCTCGCCAAGAAGTCCACGCGCGCCATCACCGACTTCAACATGATCGAGGACGGCGACCGCGTGATGGTGGGGCTGTCGGGCGGGAAGGACAGCTGGGCGCTCATTCAAATCCTGGATGTCCTGCGCCAGCGGGCGCCCATCACCTTCTCCATCGTCGCCGTGAACGTGGACTCCGGCTACGAGGGCTACCAGCACAAGGCCGTGGCCGAAGCCTGTGCGGCGCGGGGGTGGGAGTTCCACAGCGAGCACACGAACATCGGCGTGCTCATCGACGACAAGCTTGACCCCGACACCACACCGTGCTCGCTGTGCGCGCGGCTCCGGCGCGGCGTGTTGTACCGGCTGGCAGACGAGGTGGGCGCCACCAAGATTGCGCTGGGGCACCACCTGGACGACTTCGTCGAGACGCTGCTGCTGAACCTGTTCTTCGCGGGGGCGCTCAAGGCCATGCCCGCGCGGCTGGTCTCGGACAACAAGAAGCACGTGGTCATCCGGCCGCTCGTGTACGTGACCGAGGCCGAGGCACGCGCCTATGCGAAGGAATACGACCTGCCGATCATCGGCTGCTGCTGTCCGGCGTGCGGCGACCTGGGCCTGCAACGCCAGCGCGTGAAGCGGCTCATCATGGAGCTCGAACGCGAGCACCCGAATGTCAAGAGCTCGATGCTCAAGGCCATGACGAACGTGATGCCGCGGCACCTGCTGGACCGCCGGCTGAATCCCGTGGCCGAACTGCGCGAGACGGCGGCGGCGCAGCTGGAGGACTTCGCGGATGTTCCAGCGGATGTCCCCCTCATCCCGCTGATGGTCAGGCGCTGACCCATGCGCGCGGTGGTGCAACGCGTATCCCAGGCACGCGTCACGGTGGGGGAGCGCGTCACGGGCGAGATTGGTCCCGGGCTGATGGTGCTCGTCGGCGTCGAGCAGGGCGACGGCCCGGCCGACGTGGCCTACATCGCGTCCAAGATACGTGACCTGCGGGTCTTCGAAGACGACGGTGACGAGACCGGCCGGAAGCGGATGAACCGCTCGGTCCTCGACGTGGGCGGGAGCGTCCTGGTCGTGTCGCAGTTCACGCTGAGCGGCGATGCGCGGAACGGCCGCCGGCCGTCGTTCGTCACCGCCGCGCAGCCCGAGCTGGCGCGCGCGCTCTACGAAGACGTCGTGCGAGAATTGCGGGCCAGCGGGCTCACGGTCGGCACCGGCGAGTTCCAGGCGATGATGCAGGTGAGCCTCGTGAACGACGGACCGGTCACGATCCTGCTGGACAGCCGGAAGACATTCTGATCGGGTTGGTCTTGGGTCTTGGGTCTTGGGTCTTGGGCGTGGCCGTTTTTCGTGCCCTGCGTGCCTTCGTGGTTTCTTTCGTCAAGGAGGACAGAGCGACGTGATGCGAGCGAACGCGATCGGCGTGGCCACCGTGCTGGCCACACTTCTCTGGACTGCGTCCCCCGCGTCCGCCCAGCAACGTCCCCTCGTCACCGAAGACCCCGAGACCATCGGGTCGGGCCGCCTGCTTTTCGAGGCCGGGCTCGATTACGAGCAGGACGTCGAGTTTCCCCTGTCCGGACTCAGGGGGGACCTCTTCTCGGTGCCCAACGTCGGCATCAGCGTCGGCCTCAGCTCCATCGCGGAGCTGCAGATCGACGGCGGGTTCTATCAGAAGCTGAGTATCACCGAGCAGGTGCCGGCGCCTCTGACGCCGTTGCTCGACATCGACGGCGATCACACCACGTCGGTGCGCGACATCTTCATCGGCACGAAGATCCGGATGCTCAGCGAGACGTCCGGCCGCCCCTCCATCGGCTTCCGCTTCGCCACGCGCCTGCCCAACGCGAGCAACGAATCGGGGCTGGGCCGCGACACCACCGACTTCCAGGCATCGTTCCTGGTGGGCAAGACCGTCCAGTCCATTCGCTTCGTCGGCAACATCGGGTTACAGATCCTCGAGGACCCGACCCAGGCGGCCACCCAGGACGACCTGCTCCTCTACAGCTTTTCCCTCGCCCGCGCCCTCGCCGAGGGGTTCGAGGTGGTGGGCGAGATCAACGGCCGCGCCAACTTCGCCGAGACAACCGCCGTCGGCGCCGAGGACCGCGGCCTGCTGCGCCTGGGCGCCCGCTACACGCGCGGCAGCGTCCGCGTGGACGGCGCGTTCATCATCGGCCTCACCCCCCGGGATCCGGACTTCGGCTTCACGACCGGCCTGACCTGGGTGATCGACGCGTTCAGGGTGCCGTAGCGAGCCCGTCGGGAGTCGGGACTGGGGAGGGGCGATCGTGTCGGGAGACGGGAGTCGGGAGTCGGCAGTCGGGAGTAGACGCCGTCGAACGACCGGTGCAACCCGACTCCCAAACCGGCGGCCAATCCCGATAGAATTCACTTCCCGGCGGGATTCGTTCTTGGAGCAGTTCGCTCCCGACTCCCGACTCCCGACGTCCATGCACATCTCCAAAGCCCACGCCTACGGCAACGACTTCCTGTTCGTCCCCTTCGACGAGGTGGACGGCCTGGCCCTCGAACAGCTCTCGCGCCGGTTGTGCGAGCGGTATACCGGTATTGGCGGTGACGGGGTCATCTACTACACGGCGCTGCCAGACGGCACGGCACGGATGCGGCTGGTGAACGCGGACGGGAGCCCCTCCGAGCTCTCCGGCAACGGGCTCCGGTGCCTGGCGGCGCTCGTGCTGCACCAGCGCGACCCCGAGGCCGCGCCACTCACCACGCTGCGCGTCGACACCGACGCCGGCTGGAAGGTGCTGACGCTGGCCGGGCGCGCGGGCTCGAAGTACACGTTCCGCGCCGCGATGGGCGCGCCGGAGCACATCACGCAGGAAACGCTCGACGTGGCCGGCGAGCAGCTCCCCGTTGTCATCATGACGATGGCGAACCCTCAGTGCGTGACGCTGGTGAAGGAACTGCCTGACCGCGCGCGGTTCGAGAAGCTCGGGCCCGCGCTGGCCACGCACTCGCGCTTCAAGGCCGGCACCAACGTCGAGTTCGCCGTGGTCGAGGCGCCGAACCGCGTGCGGATCCTCATCTGGGAGCGCGGTGTCGGCCCGACGCACGCCTCGGGCACGGGCGCCTGCGCGTCGGCGGTGGCCGCGGCGGTGGCCGGCGGCGCCGTGCGCGATATCGACGTCGAAGCGCCCGGCGGCACGCAGCGCGTCGAGTGGCGCGACGATGGGGTGTACCTGACCGGCTGGGCCGAGGTGTTGTTCGACGGCCGGTGGGTCGCGCGCTGATGCAGACATTTCACGGCGCCGCCGAGGCGGCGGAAACCTACTCGCCGGCGGAAGAGCAGTTCAACCGGCGCCGCCGCAGTGCGGGCATGGTGCTGGCGCCCGTCGTGTTCTTCGGACTCTGGCTGGCGCCGCTCGGCGGGCTCGACGCGCCGGCCCAGTCGATGGCGGCGGTGATGGGGCTGGTCGTCGTGCTGTGGCTCTCCGAGGCCATGCCCCTGGCGGTCACCGCCATGCTCGGTCCCACCCTGGCCATCGTGTTGGGCGTGGCCCCGGCGCGCCAGGCGCTGGCGCCGTTTGCGGATCCCATCATCTTCCTCTTCATCGGCAGCTTCATGCTGGCGCAGGCGATGTTCGTGCACGGTGTGGACCGCCGCATCGCCTACACGGCGCTCTCGCTCCCCTCGGTCGCGACCAGCCCGTTCCGCATCCTGCTGGTGTACGCCGGCACGTGCGCGTTGCTGTCGATGTGGATCAGCAACACGGCCACCACGGCGATGATGTTCCCGATCGGCCTCTCCATCATCGCGCACCTCTCGCGTGGGGCGCGCGGGCGTCAGGAGCCGTTGCGGAAGTTCGCGCTGGCGCTGATGCTGGTGACGTCGTTCGCCGCGTCGATCGGCGGCATGGGCACGCCCGTCGGCACGCCGCCGAATCTCATCGGCATCGGCATGCTCGAGCACATCGTCGGTGCCGACATCACGTTCTTCGCGTGGATGGCGCTCGCGGTCCCGATCGTGGCCCTGCTGTTCATCTACCTCGTGGCGCAGTTCCACTTCTCGTCGGTGCGAGGGCTGCCCGCGGCCGAGGGCAGCACCGCGATGGTGCGCGACGAGCTGGCGAAGCTGGGGCGCCTGACGCTCGGACAGCGAAATGTGTTGCTGGCCTTCGGGGTGACGGTCCTGCTCTGGGTTTTGCCCGGCCTCTTCGCCGTGGCAGGATCAGGGGAGGCGCCGCTGGCCCGCCGCTACGCGGAGGCGATGCCCGAAGGGATTGCGGCAATGGTTGGCGCGCTGCTGCTGTTCGTGCTGCCGGTGGACTGGAAGGCACGCCGCTTCACGCTGTCGTGGGACGAGGCGGTGAAGATCGACTGGGGCATCGTGCTGCTCTATGGCGGCGGGCTGGCGGTGGGCGAGCTGGCCTTCTCGGCCGGCCTGGCCAGCGCGATGGGCGAGGGCCTCACCGCATGGCTGCCGTCGCAGTCCACGCTCGCGCTGACCATCCTCTTCACCTTCTCGGCGATCGTTTTGTCCGAGGCGGCGTCGAACACGGCGTCGGCCAACATGATCATCCCGCTGGCCATCGCGGTGTCGCAGGCGGCGGGCGTGCGGCCCATCGAGCCGGTGCTGGGTGCCACCCTCGGCGCCAGCATGGGGTTCATGATGCCCATCTCGACGCCACCCAACGCCATCGTCTACAGCTCGGGCTACGTGCCGATCTCCCAGATGATGCGGCATGGCATTGCGCTGGACCTCGCGGCGTTCGTGATCATCGTCGCGGTTGTGATGACGCTGGGGCCGGTATTGTTCTGATATGCGCGAATCCCGCCCGACCGGCAGACGCGTCATCGCGGCCATTGTCGCGGCCGTGTCCGTGACGCTCGTGTTACTGCGGAGCGAGGTGAACCAGGTCCCGGCCTGGCGGTGGGTGACCGATGCCCCCGCGTCCGCGGCTGTGGCTCTGGACGACGTGACGTACTTCGGTGGCGCGTTCTCCTACTTCGGCGCGGCGACGGCACGAGGTGAGAGCTTCGTCGACGCCTCGAGCGGGACGCTCAGCAGCGGATGTGCCGTTCGCACCGGCTCGGCGGATGGCCGCCGCCCGGTGGTCGTGCCCGACCCGGCGGGCGGACTGTTCATGCAGGTGCCCCTGCCGCCCGAGGAGCTGCTCGACGACGACGGAGTGCTGGCCGCGGTGCCCTCCGAATCGTTCGTGCGGGTGGGCGCGGACTGCCGCTTCGACCGGGGGCTTCGTCTCGCGGCGTTCGTGCCCGGGGACGTCGCGACGCGAGGCGTCACCATCGCGCGCGCGGGCGATGTCATCTACGTGGGCGGGTCGCGCCCCAACGGGTTCGACGATCGCGTCGGGCGCGTGGTGGCGTTCAACGGCACGACGGGCGCTCGCCTGACGGAATGGGACTTCCCGCAATTCGACGTGGTGCTCATCGACGGCGTGGCGCCAGACGGCCGGCTGGTGGTGTCGGGCCCGGCACGTGGCGGTGCATCCACGACCGAGCCGGTCGGGCTGCTGGCACCGAGCGCCGGCTCGTTCTCCCCGCTGACGTCGGTGCAGAGCGTCGGCGGCTTCGTAAGGGTCGTTGGCACTACGCTCTATGCGAGTGGCGGCGCCAATAGCCCGCTGCAGGCGATCGATCTCGGGACGGGACAATCGAAACCCGGCTGGGCCAATCCCGCGCTGACGGTCACCGACATCGAGGTGGCCGAGGGGCGCGTGTTCGTGGCTGGCCAGGGGCTCGGGCGTGTCGGTGTCTTCGCGCTCGCCGAGACCACGGGCGAGCTGGTGGAGGCGTTCGAACCGGCGCTGGCCACCGCGGCCGGCGCCTCGCCCGAGATCCAACGCCTCGCGATGATTGGGACGCGACTCTTCGTACGGGGTCGCACGGTGCGCGCGCTCGGTGGCGAGGAGCGCTACCTGCTGGCGGCGGTGGACACCACGTCTGGAGCACCCGACGCGTGGGCGCCCATGGTGTTTGCGCCGACCAGCCAGCACATCGACCTCGTGCCCAACGGCACGGCGCTCTACATCGGCCGCGTGCTCAGCGCCGAGCTCCTGCGCCGCTCGCACCTCGCCGCGGTGAACACGATCACCGGCGAAGTGCTGTCCTTCGATCCTGGCTCCGGCGGCGCCGCGGCGCCCATTCCACCGGTGACGGCGCTGGCCGTGAATGGGCAGTATCTGTTCGCGGGCACCTCCCAGAGCCAGATCCGGCGCGTCGGGCTCGCCACGGGGCTCGCCGACGGCTGGGGCGTGGTGACCAGCGCCACCGGGCACGCGCACGGCTACGTGTCGACGCTCGCGGCCACGCCCACGACGCTCTACGCGGGCGGGTACTTCAATGCGGCCTCAACCTCCAGCCAGCCGCAGCCTGTCGCCCGCGCGCACGGATTGGCGGTGAGCGTCGCGACGGCGCAGCTGACCCCGTGGAACCCGCTCGTCGTCAGCCCCTCCACCAGTCCGCTGATCGAACCGCGCCCGATCAACGCCCTTGCCCTGTCGGGCGCAACGGTCGTGATCGGGGGGAACTTCACCTCGGTGAGCGGCGAGGCGCGCGTCGGCGTGGCGGCCGTGGATGCAACGACCGCTGCGGCGTTGCTGCCGGCCATCACATTGCCCGAGGGCGACGTGGTACTCGACCTCGCGCAGGATGGCACGAGCACCTACTACGTTGGCGTGAATACCGACGCCGATCGCTTGATTGGCAAGGTGGACGTGGCGGCTGGAGCACTGGCGGAGTGGATTGTGCCGGTGGTGCCGGCCGGGCAAGACCCGACATCGCGCGTCGCCTACCTCGACGGCCTTGTCTACTCGGGCCCGGCGTGGGATGTGAGCACCGCCGCGCCGGTCGGGTCGGCCACGCGCTGGACGAGTCCTGCCGAGGTCGCCCTCGGAATCGTCGAACTGCACGACCCGGTCGACGGGTCCGACGGCCCGATGAACCTCTCGTTTCACGCCCTGGGTACGCCCGTCTCGCCAACGGCGCCGCGAAATTTCGCGGCGCTCCACGCCGGGAACCAGGTGTACCTGACGTGGACCGCTCCGTCTGCTGGCGACGTAGAGAGCTACGTTGTGCGCGCCGGTTCGACCACCGGCCAATCGAACCTGGCGGACTACGACACGGGTAGTGTCGCCACCGAATTGTGGGCCACCGCGCCGGAAGGGGTGTATTACGTCCGCGTGCACGCGCGCCGCGCGGACGGCTTGAGCTCGCCGTCCAACGAGGTGGTGTTTGCCCTGGCGCCCCACGCCTGCAACTCCGCTCCCGCCGCGCCTGGCACCCTGGCGGGAACGGGGGGTGATGTGCGGGCCACCCTTGGCTGGGGCGCCGCCTTCGGTGCGAGCGGGTACGTGGTGGAAGCCGGAAGCGGTCCGGGCCTGGCGAATCTTGCCGTGCTGAACGTCGGGGCGCGCCTGGACTATCAAACCCCCGCGCCGCCCGGCATCTACTTCGTGCGCGTGCGGGGGCGGAACGACTGCGGTGTGGGGCCCGCTTCGAACGAGGTGATCGTGCAGGTGGGAGGGCCGCCGCCCGAGCCGCCGACGAACCTGCAGCACGCCATCGCGGGCCGCACGGTGACACTGTCCTGGGACGCCCCGACGACGGGTGCGCCGCCCACCTCCTATCGCCTCGACGCTGGCAACGCTCCGGGGCTGGCGAACCTGGCGACTGCGACCACGGTGGGACCGAGCATCGTGGTGGCGAATGTCCCCGACGGCACCTACTACGTGCGCGTCCGCGCGGTGAACGCCACCGGCCCCAGCGCGCCCACGCCAGACGTCGTCATCGCCATCCCTTGAACCTTCGTGCCTTGTACCTTGGTGCTTTGAACCCGCCGTGCTTTGAACGTTCCCGCGCAGTTCCTGCGTGCCTCGCCCACGGTTGCGCGGTTGAATTCTGCGCCGTGGCGCGCGGGCGTCAGCGCTTGCGGGTGCGGGCCGGGGGAGCGGTGGCCGCGTCGAGCGCGTCCAAAATGGCCTGAAGTTCGGTGGTGGCCGTGGCGGCCGCCTGTTCCACCAGCTCGTACTGTTCCAGCGCCAGAGCCGCGCGTGCTTTTTGCAGGGCTCCCGCGGTAGCGGCGACGCTCTGCTCGTGAGCGGCCAGCGTGCGTCGGGGCAGTCGCGCCACCGCCGGGTCCTTCAGGCGCGCCTCGGTCCGCTGCACCAGCGCGGTGGCTTCGGCGAGCTCGCGCTCGGCGTCGCCTCGCGCCTTCGCGCGGGCGTCCACGGCAGCCTTCGCGGCGTCCTGCGCGCGCTCGCGGCTGTCGAGGGCGTGGGCCAGGGCGAGGCGGTAGTCACGAGCGGTGACCGCGACCTCGGACTGGGCCAGGGCGTTTATGGCGGCGTTCAGCTCGTCGGCCGCGTACTGTTCGGCGCCCGCGGCGCGCGCGGCGTCGATGGCGCCTTGCGCCTGGTTCATTTCCTTGCTGGGTGGTTCCGAGCAGGCGGCGGCGAGCAGGGTGGCGACGATGAGGGCGAGCAGGAACGGGAATCGGGCCAGGGAGATCGGCAGCGCGCGCGGCATCGATGTTGAGTATACGGCAGGCGTCCGGGTGACACTGTGAAGGAGCTCCCCGTGGTCGATCGGCCGCGCGAGAAGCTGACGCGCGCGGGCACCTGGGCGCTGGGCGACAACGAGGTGCTGGCGCTGGTGCTGGGGACCGGCACGCGCCAGCGCGGGGCGCTGGCGGTGGCGCACGACGTGCTGGCGGCGGCCGGGGGCGCCGATGGCCTGCCCCGTCTCTCGCTGGACGAACTCCAACGCATCGAGGGCGTGGGCGAGGTCCGGGCCGCGCGGGTGCTGGCCGCCGTCGAGCTGGGCCGGCGCGCGCTGCTGCGGGCTGCGGGCGAGCGCCCCCGGTTCCTGTCGCCCGCCGACATCGCGCACTACCTGCTGCCGTTGCACGGCGGGTACCGCGTCGAACGATTCGGCGTGATGCTCCTCGACGCGCGCTACCGCCTGGTGCGCACCGCCATCGTGGGCGTGGGCACGCAGGACGGCGTCATGGTGCTGCCGCGCGACATCTTTCGCGAGGCCCTGCTCGGGTCGGCCGCGTCCGTCGTGGTGTTCCACAACCACCCCTCGGGCGACCCGACGCCGAGCCAGGACGATGTGGCCGTCACCGGCCGCATCGTCCGGGCGGGCGAGACCATGGGGATTCCGGTGGTGGACCACGTCATCCTCGGCGGCGGGCGGTTCTACAGCTTCAAGGTCGCGCAGCAGCTGGGGTGATGTGCGGTTGCATTGCGTTTGATCGAGCCAAATGCGATGCTCGTGGGATACCCAACCCGCGATGAAGACCCTCTACTTCGACTGCTTTGCCGGCGCGGCCGGCGACATGATTCTCGGCGCGCTCATCGACGCGGGCGTGCCGTTCGACGAGGTGCAGCGTGCGCTGGGGAGCCTCGCCGTGGACGGCTACACGGTCTCCGCGGATCGCGTCATGAAAACCGGCGTCTCTGCATTGAAGTTCCGCGTCGAAGAACACGGTCGGGAGTCGGGAGTCGGGAGTCGGGAGTCGGCTGGACCCGTGCACCGCCACTACCACCTCAAGCACATCTATGCCGCGATAGAGAAGGCGGAGCTGTCACCCGCGGCGAAGGCACGCGCGACGAAGATGTTCCAGCGGCTCGCCGAGGCCGAGGCCGCCATCCACGGCTCGACGATGGAGAAGGTGCACCTGCACGAGGTCGGCGCGGTCGACTCCATCATCGACATCGTCGGGACGGTCTTCGCCATGGAGCACATCGGCGCGGCGCGCGTGGTGGTGTCGCCGGTGAACGTGGGCGGCGGCATGGTGAAGACGGCGCACGGCCTGTTCCCGGTGCCGGCGCCGGCCACGGTGCGGCTGCTGGGCGACGCGCCGAGCTACTCCAGCGGTGTGCAGATGGAAACGCTCACGCCGACGGGCGCGCTCATTCTCACCGAGTACGCGGACGCCTTCGGGCCGATGCCGGCGATGCGCGTCGAGCGCGTCGGCTACGGCGCCGGTGACCGCGATCTGCCTGAGACGCCCAACGTGGTCCGGGTGTTCGTGGGCGAAGCCGATGATCGCCAGGCCGCCATGCGCGTGACGGTGCTGGCCTGCGAGATCGACGACATGAACCCGCAGATCTTCGGCGCCGCCATGGACCGGCTCTATGCGGCCGGGGCCCTGGAGGTGTTCTACCAGCCGGTGCAGATGAAGAAGAACCGTCCCGGCACGCTGATGACCATTGTCTGCGCGACGGACAAGCGCGACGCGCTGGCCGACATCGTGTTCCGCGAGACCACGACCATCGGGATCCGGTACCAGGAGATGTCGCGCCTGTGCCTGGACCGCGAGGTGGTGAGCGTCGAGACGCCGTTCGGCGTGGTACGATTCAAGGTCGCGCGGCAGGGCGGGGAGGTGCTGAACGCCCAGCCCGAGTTCGACGACCTGGCGCGCCTGGCCGCGGAGAAGGGCGTGCCGATCAAGGTGGTGCAGGCGGAAGCGCAGCGAGCGTGGCTGAATCGACTCCCGACTCCCGACTCCCGCCGCAGTTCGCTCCCGACGTAATCTATTTCGACTCCCGACCGTGTTCCTGACGACTCCCGACTCCCGACGATGTCTTCCTTCTTCCTCACCACCGCCATCGACTACGTGAACAGCCGTCCCCACCTGGGCACGGCCTACGAGAAGATCACCGCCGACGTCATCGCGCGGTATCACCGGCTGAAGGGTGACGACACGTGGTTCCTGATGGGGAACGACGAGCACTCGCAGAACGTGTTCAAGCGGGCGCAGGAGCAGGGCAAGGACCCGCTCGCGTACTGCGACGAGATGGAGCAGGTGTTCCGCGAGGTGTGGGCGCGGCTGGACGTGTCGTTCGACGACTTCATTCGGACGACGGACCGCAAGCGGCATTTCCCGGCGGTGCAGCGGATGGCGCAGGTCTGCCAGGACAACGGCGACATCTACGAAGGCACGTACGAAGGCTTCTACTGCGTGGGCTGTGAGGAGTTCAAGCCGGAGAAGGACCTGGTGGACGGACTCTGCCCGATTCACAAGACCAGGCCGGAGTGGATCAAGGAGAAGAACTGGTTCTTCCGCCTGTCGAAGTACCAGCAGCCGCTGCTGAAGTGCTACGAGGCGCAACCGTCGTTCATCGAGCCCGAGGTGCGCCGCAACGAGATCCTGCGCTTCGTCGAAGGCGGACTCGACGACCTCTCGATGAGCCGGGCTGGGCAGTCGTGGGGCATCCCGCTGCCGTTCGATCCGAAGAGCGTGGTCTACGTGTGGTTCGACGCCCTGATCAACTACGCCGCCGCCGTCGGCTACGGGTGGGACGATGCGCTGTTCAAGAGGCGATGGCCGGCTCACCTGCACATCGTCGGGAAGGACATCACGCGCTTCCACTGCGTGATCTGGCCGGCGATGCTGATGAGCGCGGGCCTGCCCCTGCCGGGGCAGGTGTTCGGCCACGGGTGGGTGTTCTTCAAGGGCGAGCGCATGAGCAAGTCGCTCGGCAACATCGTGGACCCGCTGGACGCGGCGAAGCGGTTCGGCCCGGACCCGCTGCGGCTCTACCTGACGAAGGAAGTGCCCTACGGCGGCGACGGCGACTTCACCTGGGAGCGCTTCGAGGAGAAATACAACGCCGACCTGGCGAACAACCTGGGTAACCTGGTGAACCGCGTGGCGGCGATGACCGAGCGGTATCGCCAGGGCCGGCTGGCTGCGCGAGGGGGCGGTTCGCTGGCCGGGGTGGCCACCGATGCGGTGCGCACGTACGCCGACGCGATGGACCGGCTGGCGCTGCACGAGGGCGTGGCCGCGGCCTACCGCTTGATCAGCGCCGCCAACGAGTTCATCGCCGAGACACAGCCCTGGAGCCTTGCGAAGGACCCCGCGAAGGCAGACCAGTTGTCGAGCGTGCTGTACGACGCCGCCGAGGCCGTGCGGATTGCCGCCGTGCTGCTGCTGCCGGCGATGCCCTCGTCTGCCGCGGAAATTCTCCGTCGGATGGGTGAGGCATCGGCGCCGGGAGACCTGCGGTTCGACACCGCGACCGCCTGGCGGGCATCTGGAGAAAGAGGAATCCTCAACGCGGGCGCCCTGTGGCCCCGCCTCGAAGACAAGGGAGCACCCGTGAACGAGATCACAACGCAGCCGGCGCCCGTCAACCCCGACGCACCTGGCGCCTCCGTCGCGCCTGCCGGTACGCCGGCCGCCGCCGCACCGCCCACCGCGCCTTCGTCCCAACCGGTCGGCGCACCCTCGGTGATTACCATCGACGACTTCATGAAGGTGCAGCTGAAGGTCGCGAAGGTCCTCGAGGCGTCCAACGTGCCGAAGTCGAAGAAGCTGGTGCAGCTGAAGGTCGATGTCGGCGAGGCCGAGCCGCGCACCATCCTCGCGGGCATCGCCGAAAGCTATCAGCCCGAACAGCTCGTTGGCCGCACCATCGTCGTCGTGGCGAACCTGAAGCCCGCCAAGCTGATGGGCATCGAGTCGAACGGGATGGTACTGGCGGCGAGTCCCGAGGGAGGAGGGGCCCTCCTGCTGAATGCGGAGCCCGCGGCCCCCGGTACTCGTGTGCGCTAGCCGCCCGACGGGAGAAGACTCCCTTCGGGATGGAATGATGTCGGGAGGGAATTGCGGGAGGGATGGCGTGCCGGTTGCCTTCCCGACGCGATCCCACTCCCGACGCAATAACCCTCCCGTCGCGATCGCTCTCCCGACATGATCGACTCCCACTGCCACATCGCCGGCGAAGAGTTCGCCGACGACCTCGACGCCGTCGTCTCCCGCGCGCGGGAGGCAGGCGTGCGGTCCGCGCTCGTCATCCTCGCCGCCGAGGACGACGTTGAGATCGCGCGGGCGGCGCGCGTGCTGGCCGCGTGGCCGGAGTGCCGGTTCGCGGTCGGCGTGCACCCTCACCACGCGAACCTCTTCGCGGCGGATCCGGAGGGGGCTGCGCGCCTGGTGGAGCGGCGCCTCGACGCCCTGCCCGAGGCTCGTGCCGTTGGCGAGGTGGGGCTCGACTACCACTACGACTTCTCGCCGCGCGAGGTGCAGCAGGCCGTCTTCCGCGCGCAGCTCCGCGTGGCGCGCGAGCGCGGCCTGCCCGTGGTCATCCACACGCGCGAGGCCGAGGACGACACCCTGCGGATCCTCGGCGAGCACGGGAGCGTCGATACCACAGGCGTGTTTCACTGCTTCTCGGGCGACGTGGCCGCAGCGGAGCGGGCGCTCGCCACGGGCTACTACGTCTCGATCCCCGGCATCGTGTCGTTTCCAAGAGCGTCGGAGCTGCGTGCGGCGGCGGCCCGGATTCCGGCGGACCGGTTGCTGGTGGAAACCGACAGTCCCTACCTGGCGCCCACGCCGTTCCGGGGCAAACGTAACGAGCCGGCGCACGTGAAGCGGGTGGTGGACGTCGTGGCCGAAGCGCGCGGTGTCACCCCGGGCGAGCTGGCGGGGACCATCTCGATGAACTTCCACCGCCTCTTCCGCCCGTAAGGCCCGCAAAGCTCAGCCCTGCAAGCATTAACGGGCGATCCGCGCGTTGACACCAGCGCGCGCCCTATGGTGAGATTGACGAGCTTGTCCAACGTGCTCCCGAAGACCCAGGCGGACCTGATCCAGTTGTTCGAACCCGTGCGGGCCGACCTCGAGGAGGTGGAGCGCGAGTACGAGCGACAGGTCCAGTCGCAGGTCCACGTCATCCCCGAGATCGGCGCGTACATCCAGAAGAGCGGCGGCAAGCGCGTGCGCCCGGCCGTCCTGTTGATGGCGGCGCGGCTGTGCGGCTACTCGGGCCCGCGCGCCGTGCTGAACGCGGCCGTCGTGGAGTTCATCCACACCGCCACCCTCGTGCACGACGACATCATCGACGATGCGGACGTGCGGCGCGGGAGGAAGGCGGTCCACTCGCAGTGGGGCAACGACGTCACGGTGCTCGCCGGCGACTTCCTCTACATCAAGTCGATGGCGATGGCCCTCACGCAGGAAACCCTGGACATCGTCCGGATGCTCTGCGATGTCACGCTGCGGATGATCGAGGGGGAAATTTATCAGCTCACCAAGAACGGCGTGGTGGACCTGTCCGAGGCCGAGCACTTCGAGATCATCCATCGCAAGACGGCATTCCTCTTCGGCGGCTGCGCCGAGATCGGCGGCATGCTGGGCGAGGTGAGCGCCGAGAAGCGCACGGCGCTTCGCGAGTACGGCTTCAACCTCGGCGTGATGTTCCAGTTGGTGGACGACCTGCTCGATTTCACCGGTGAAGCCGAGGCGCTGGGCAAGCCCATCGGCGGGGATCTTCGCGAGGGCAAGATCACGCTGCCCATCATCCACCTGCTGCAGAACGGCGGCGCGGAGGCCGACACGCTGGTGCGCGGCATCGTCCAGTCGCGAGACGTCACACCGGAGCAGTGGGCGCGTCTCAAGGCCCTGCTCGTGGAGCACCGGTCCATCGAGTACGCCCACCAGCGCGCCGTGGAGTTCGGCGAAGCGGCAAAGCGGAACCTGCGCATCTTCACGCCCACGCCCGAGCGCGAGGCGCTCACGGGCCTGGCCGACTTCGTCCTCCTGCGCGACCGCTAGTCACGGGAACACGAAGGACACGAAGAACACGAAGGAAAGCACACGAAGGGAACAGTTCTCTTTGGATTGCTGGACCACGATGCTTCGTCGAACCTTCGTTCGCGCTTTCCCCCAATCCCCTGAATTCTCGATTCCAATCCTTCGTGTTCTCCTTCGTGTCCTTCGTGTTCCCGTGACAGGAGACCGCGCGTGAGAGTCGCCGACCGCATCGAGGCGCTGCGCCGCGAGATCCGGCGGCACGAAGAGCTCTACTACGTCCACGCCCATCCCGAGATTGCCGACGCCGAGTTCGACGCGCTGGTGAACGAGCTGCGCACGCTGGAGGCGGCGCACCCCGAGCTGGTGACGCCGGACTCACCGACGCAGCGCGTCGGCGGACGCCCGGCCGAGGGCTTCGTCACGGTCGAGCACGCCGTGCCGATGCTGAGCCTCGATAACGCGTACGACGAGGCCGATCTCCGGGCGTTCGACGAACGCGTGCGGAAGGGCCTTGGCGGGGCCGAGTCGCCGTCTTACGTCTGCGAGCTGAAGATCGACGGCCTCAGCATCTCACTCACCTACGAGCACGGCACGCTGGTGCGCGGCGCCACGCGCGGCGACGGCGTGCGTGGCGAGGACGTGACGTTCAACGTGCGGACGATTCGCAGCATCCCGCTCGGGCTGACCGGAGGCCCAGCGGGCCGCATCGAGATCCGGGGCGAGGTCTACTTCCCGCGCAAGGCGTTCGAACGGCTCAACGCCGAGCGCGAGGAGCAGGGCGAGCCCTTGTTCGCCAACCCGCGCAACGCCGCGGCCGGGACCATGCGGACGCTGGACCCGACGCAGGTGTCGAAGCGCGGCCTCTCCGCCTGGCTGTACCAGGTCGTGGGGACTGGGACGATACCCCCCAAGAACGGTGCAGAATTTGCCACCCATGCCGAGATGCTCAAAGAACTGCGGGCGTGGGGGTGTCCTGTCGAGCCGCACTGGCACCAGGTAAACGGCATCGACGAGGTCCTCGCGTTCTGCGAGCAGTGGCGCGAGCAGCGCCATTCCCTTGCCTTCGAGACCGACGGCGTCGTGGTGAAGCTGAACGACCTGGCGCTCCGTGGGCGGCTGGGCACAACCTCGAAGTTCCCGCGGTGGGCTACCGCCTTCAAATACCCGGCGCAGCAGGCAACGACCCTGCTGAAGGAGATTCAGGTGAACATCGGCCGCACCGGCGCGGCGACGCCGTATGCCGTGCTCGAGCCCGTGCTCGTGGCCGGGTCGACCATCTCGCTGGCGACACTGCACAATCCCGACGACCTGGCGCGCAAGGACATCCGCGAAGGCGACACCGTCATCGTCGAGAAGGCCGGCGACGTGATCCCGCGCGTGGTCGGCCCGGTGCTGGCAAAGCGGCCCGCGCACTCGGAGCCGTGGGTGATGCCCTCGCGCTGCCCTGTGTGCCACAGCCACCTGCACAAGCCGGAAGATGAGGCCGTCTGGCGGTGCGAGAACAGCTCGTGCCCGGCGCGCCTGATGCGCAGCCTCGATCACTTCGTTTCCCGCGGCGCGATGAACATCGAGGGCCTGGGCGAGGTGCTCATCCGCCAGCTCGTGGACAAGGGCCTGGTGAAGAGCGCCGCCGACATCTATCACCTCACCGCCGAGCCGCTCGAGGAACTCGAGCGGATGGGGAAGAAGTCGGCCGCGAAGCTGATGGGGCAGATCGAGCGGTCGAAGCAGAACGAGGTGTGGCGGCTGCTGAACGCGCTGGGCATCCGGCACGTCGGCGAACGCGGCGCGCAGGTCCTGGCCGATCACTTCGGCTCGGTGGAGGCCATCGAAGCCGCGCCGGTCGACGAGCTCCAGCAGGTCAACGAGGTGGGCCCGGTGGTGGCCGCGTCGGTGCGCAGCTGGTTCGACGAACCGCGGAATCGTACGCTGGTGGCGCGCCTGCGCGAGGGTGGTGTGCGGACCCTGGGCGAGCGCAAGGTGTCGCCGAAGGGGCCTCAGCCGCTGGCGGGCAAGACCTTTGTCATCACCGGCACGCTCGACGCCATGTCCCGCGAGGATGCCGCCGCGCGTATCGAGGCGCTCGGGGGCAAGGTGACCGGCTCGGTCAGCAAGAAGACCTCTTACCTGGTGGTGGGCGCCGAGCCCGGCAGCAAGCTCGAGAAGGCGCAGGCGCTGGCAGTGGCGACGCTCGATGAGGGCGCGTTCCTCGGGCTTATAATGAGCCAATCATGACGCGCGGGTTCGTGTGGCTCACCGCCGGTCTGGCGGCCGCCGTAGGACTGCTCCTCGGCGTCGTGGTCACCGGCGTGCTCTCGCCGGTGCCCGCGATGCTGGCGCCGCCGGTCGCCGCCCGGCCCGCCACGATGTCCGCGGCGCTGGGGGACGGGACCCCGTCGTACGCGCCCCTGGGGCCCGCCGGCTCGGTGAACTTCGCCGACATCGCCCAGCGCCTCAACCCCGTGGTGGTGAACATCGACGCCAGTGCGCGCGGCCGCAGGGCGAGGCCGCCCGCCGAACCGCGCCGCCGCATCCAGACGCCGGACGATCTGCCCGAGGTGCCGCGCCCGCGCGGCCAGGAGCCGCCGCGCCGCGGGACGGGCACGGGCTTCGTCATCGATCCCGATGGCCACATCCTGACCAATCATCACGTCATCGAGGGCGCCGAGCGCATCACGGTGAAGCTGGCCGACGGCCGCAGCCTCCGGGCGACGGCGGTGGGCTCCGACCCCGATACCGACATCGCCCTCATCAAGGTGGACGCGCCAGTGCGCCTGCCGCACGCCACGCTCGGCGACTCGGACACGTTGCGCGTCGGGGAGTGGGTGGTCGCCATCGGCAACCCCCTGGCCTACGAGCACACCGTCACGGTGGGTGTGGTCAGCTTCATCGGGCGGAAGCTGTTCGACTCGAGCCTCGACAACTACATCCAGACCGACGCCGCCATCAGCTTCGGCAACAGTGGCGGCCCGCTCATCAACACACGCGGCGAGATCGTCGGCATCAACTCGGCGGTCAGCCGGCAGGCCAACAACATCGGCTTTGCCATCCCCATCAACCAGGCCCGCGCCATCCTGCCCCAACTGAGGAGCGAGGGACGCGTGTCGCGTGGCTACATCGGCGTGGCGCTGCGCGACGTGGACCCCGACGTGCAGGCGTCGCTCGGGCTGGCCCGCGCGGACGGCGCCCTGGTGCAGGACGTCACCGCCGGGGCGCCCGGCGCGCGCGCGGGCCTCAAGCCCTACGACCTCATCACCGCGGTGGACCGCGAGGTCGTCACGAGCAACAGCGCGCTCATTCGCGAGATCGCGGAACGAAAGCCGGGTGCGACCGCGCGCCTCGAGTTCCTCCGTGATGGCCGCCCCATGGAAGTGGCGGTGAAGCTGGCCGAGCGCCCCGGTCGGGTGGCGCCATCCTCGGCTCCCACCTCGCCCGCCGGCCGACGCCTGGCCGACGACGAGCCCATCGAACTCGGGCTCACCCTGATCGAGATCGACGCCGGCAACGCGCACCGCTTCGACGTGCCCTCCGGCATGACCGGGCTGCTCGTCCAGCGCGTCGAGCCGCTCAGCCCGGCGTACGAGGCGGGCATCCTGCGCGGGCAGATCCTGCTCGAGATCAATCGCCGCGAGGTGGGCTCGGTGGGCGGCTACCGCCGCATCGTGCAGGCGAGCCGTCCGGGCGACGTGTTGGCCGTGTTCCTCTACGATCCCGATCTCGACCAGCGCGTCATCCACACCGTCCGCACGGAGCCCCGTTGAAACCCAGGATCCTGGTCGTTGACGATGAAGCAAGCATCCGTGACACGCTGCGGATGATCCTGGAGTACGAAGGCTACGACGTCCTGCAGGCCGCGACCGGCGAGGACGGCGTGCGGATGATTGAGCGCGAAGCCCCGGACCTGGTGTTCCTCGACATCAAGATGCCCGGCATGGACGGCCTCGAGGTGCTCCAGAAGGTCCGTCACCTCACCGACAGCACCCCCATCGTCGTCATCTCGGGGCATGTGGAGCAGGGTGGGGCGAGCTCCACCGAGGCCGCGCAGGCCATGAAGCTGGGGGCGCGCGATTTCATCGAGAAGCCGCCGACGCAGGACCGCATCCTGGTGACGGTGCGCAACGCGCTCGACACCTCGCGCCTCAGGAGCGAGAACCGCTCGTTCAAGCGCGACATCGAGAAGCGCTACCAGATCGTCGGCGACTCACCCTCGCTGCTGGCCGTGCGCGACGCCATCCACAAGGCCGCGCCCACCAATGCCACGGTTCTCATCTGGGGCGAGAGCGGCGTGGGAAAGGAACTGGTGGCCCGGGCCATTCACCGCGAGAGCCTGCGCCGTGACGGCCCTTTCGTGCAGGTGAACTGCGCAGCCATTCCCGACGAGCTGATCGAATCGGAGCTCTTCGGGCACGAGAAGGGGTCGTTCACCGGCGCTACCGATCGCCAGATCGGCAAGTTCGAGCAGGCCGACAAGGGCACCATCTTCCTGGACGAAGTGGGCGACATGAGCCTGAAGACGCAGGCCAAGGTGTTGCGCGTGCTCCAGGAGCAGGAGATCGAGCGCCTCGGCAGCAATCGCGTGATCAAGGTGGACGTGCGCGTGATTGCGGCCACGAACAAGAACCTCGAGGAGGCCATCGACAATGGCTCGTTCCGCGAGGACCTGTTCTACCGCCTCAACGTGGTGCCGATTCACGTGCCGCCACTGCGCGAGCGCCGCGAGGACATCCCCGCGCTGGTCCGCCACTTCGCCGACCTCCTCGCCCGCGAGAACAACTTCCGGCGCAAGACCTTCTCGATGCAGGCGATGGAGAAGCTGAAGCAGCGCCACTGGCGGGGCAACATCCGCGAGCTCAGGAACGCGGTCGAGCGCCTCCTCATCATGACGACGGGCGACGCCATCGATGCGCGCGACGTGCCCGAGGAAGGCGCGGGACGCGTCGAGGCGGGGATGCCCGGCACCCCGGCGGCCGTCGGCGCCGCTCCCGTGTCCACGCCGGAGCCGGCATGGGCCATGGCTGCGACGCTGCAGGAGTTCAAGAGCGTCTCCGAGCGCGCCTACCTCGTGTCGAAGCTGCGCGAGAACGGCTGGAACATCTCGAAGACCGCCGAGGTGATCGACACGCCTCGCAGCAACCTTTACAAGAAGCTGGAGCAGTATCAGATCAGCGAAGAGAGGGACGGGCGGTAGACGATTGCGGGAGTCGGGAGTCGGCAGTCGGGAGTCGGAGCTGCTGAACTACGGCCATTCCTGCGGTCCGAACAAGCGACAACTGCCGTTGCATCCGGGCAACTGCGGTTGCACGCTGACGGTGCCTGACACTGACAACCTCAGTTGTCCGATTTGCTCGTCCTCTGGAAGGGGGTCCAGCTTTCCCGGAACGTTCGGCCTGGCATGGGTGTTGCCCCTGCCGGTGTCAATGGGCTTGAGTTCTTTCAGGGACTTGGAGGTCTGGCAGGTCGCGATGGACCTGGTGGACTTGGTCGTTCAGCATACGCCCCGAATGCCCGCGGTTGCCTACGGGCTGAGGCGCCAGATGCAGGACGCCGCCGTCTCGATCCCGTCCAACGTCGCCGAGGGCTTCCGGCGCAAGAAGCGACGGGCCGCCTACCAGAATCACGTGTCCATCGCGATGGGGTCGCAGGGCGAGCTCGAGACGGAGCTGGAAATTGCGTTTCGGAACCAGTTCCTGAATCGCGAGGCATGCGCGGAGGTCGTCGAGACAAACGCACGAGTGGGCGCCATGCTGAATCGGCTGCACGATTCACTTGACAGCTGATCTGGCGCTCTGCTCCTCTCCGACTCCCGACTCCCGACTCCCGTCTCCCGTCTCCCGACTCCCGACTCCCGTCTCGATCCCCATGCATCGTCGTGTCTTCGTCCGTTCCGGTGCCCTCGCGCTCGCCACGTTCGGGCTCTCGCCGTCGTTCCTGCGTCGCACGGCCTTCGCCGCCGAGCTCCCGCGGGCGCGTGCAGGGAAGGTGCTCGTCTGCCTGTTCCAGCGCGGCGCCGCCGATGCCCTCAACGTCGTCGTTCCGCATGGCGA
>Ga0105094_10000347_pt1 | contig 22199 bp, 20 predicted proteins | sample PPLLak1March2015_2_FD_87023 | JGI IMG/M metagenome (GOLD analysis project Ga0105094, IMG submission 87023) | Freshwater sediment microbial communities from Prairie Pothole Lake near Jamestown, North Dakota, USA - PPLs Lake P8 Core (3) Depth... | ecosystem: Environmental > Aquatic > Freshwater >...
AACTCCACTTTCTCGGCATGTTCGGAGAACAGCGCGAAATTCACTCCTTCGCCATCCCAAGTCGCGCCCAGGGGATAGGGCCGACCCGGCCACACGGGCATGTTATTGTTCATGGACTGATTGTCCTGTATTCATTCCCACTGGGCCAGACCATGGCCGACAGCGGGCGCATCGGCGCTCGCTCCCGGCGGCGCCAGGCATCACTTAACTACTGCTAGGCGCCTTCTTTGTTGCCGGAAGACCTTTTTTTCGGCCACCAGCGCTGCAGCAGATCGCCCGCGGCCTTTTGCCCGCCGATGCCGAACGCCAGCGCCAGCGCCAGCGCTACGCCGGCAAGCAGTATCAGGAAGGCCTGACGGATGATGTCGGTGACCACGTTCACCTGGTCGAGCGCAATCAGCACCACGAAAACCATGATGGCGTATTGCGAAATGCGCCCGAGCAGCTCGGCGTCCTCCATGCCCACGTTCTTGCCGTAGGCGGAAACCGCCTGTGCGATGAAGCGCGCGAAATACAGACCGATCGCCAGGATCAGCACCGCCACGATCACCTTAGGAATGAACAGAACGATCCGGCCGACCAGGTCGGTGATGTAAGTCAGCCCGAGGCCGTTGAACGCCACCATCAGCGTCAACAGGATAACGAGCCAGTAGCCGAGAATCCCCAGGACACCGGCCATGCCGGTCTTGATGCCGCCCTGCTGCAGGAAACCGTCGATGCCGGCTTTCTCCGTGAGCACCTGGAAATTGATCGCCTGCAGACCCTTGACTACCACCACCTTGATGAACTTCGCCAACAGCCAGCCCACGATGAGAATAATGATCGCGAGGATCAGTTTCGGCAGGAACTCTCCCAACTGTACGAGAAAGGCCCGAACCGGCTCCAGCGTCAGATTGACTTGTTCCATATGGTCCTCCTGTCAACGTCTCTTGAAGAACAAAAGCCGTAGTGGTCCTTGACCACTCCCCCACCCACTCTCCTTCCCTCGTACCCGCACCATGCTGCCCATCTCCGGTCAGACAACGTACATCGATTGGATGAGGTCGAGGATGCCTTTCAGCGGAACGGGCAGCCACGAGGGACGGTTGTTCAGCTCGTATCGCAGTTCGTAAAAGGATTTCTCCAGTACAAACAGTTCCAGCAAATCACGCGCCTGCCGCCAGTCGGAATAAATTCCGGAATCGCGCACATGGATTTCATAAGCCTGGAGAAATACACGGGTAACCTCGGCCTCCCATTCCCGCATCAGGGGCGCAATCAGGTCGGAGCTTTCGGACCATTCGGATGTCATGCGAATCAAGGTCGTGAAGGCAGCATAATTAAAGGAACGCAGCATGCCCGCCACGTCACGCAGCGGTGAATGTTTGCGATGCCGTTCTTCCAGTGTCCGGCCAGGCTCGCCCTCGAAATCAATGATGATAAAATCATTTTGGCGCAGCAATACCTGCCCCAGATGATAATCCCCGTGATAACGGGTCTTGAGGGTTTCCAGATGGATGGGCGCGATCTCCTCGATCCGGCGTTGAATGGTTTTGCCTTGTGCGAGCAGCGATTCGGCATCGGCGCGCACATTGGCAGGAAGCGAATCAAGACGCTGTTGCAACAGCACGAGCGTGGCGTCTGCCTCTTCGCGCACACGGTGTTTCCAATCGGTCATTTCATGCTTGCCAACGGATTCGGGTTCGAAGGCCGGATCACCCGAGGACTTGGCCAAGGCTCGGTGCAGTTCGGCCGTGCGCTTACCAAGCATTTGCGCCAAGGCAAGATAGGCTCCGTGAGCTTCACCTGGCTCCGGCGGCGTTTTTGCGGAATTGCGGCGTTCTTCCAGGTAACGTTCCAGATAGTCAAGCGTATAGGTCCAGCCATCGCCCTGGTTTTCGACATACCCCTGAAGCACTGCCAGCGTCATTATCTCGCCTTCCTTGGGCAGGTATTCCACTACACCGGCCATGGGCACGATGTTGGAAAAATGGGCGATCTCGGTGAGGAAACGCCCCATCTCCACCTCCGGGCTCTCGCCGGATTGCAATCGGCGGAATGTCTTGAGAAACAGGCGTTCCCCAAGGACCATGGCGGTATTGCTGCCCTGGACGTTAGACGGCCGCACCGGCATTTCTGACACCGGCACCGGGCCTTCAGACAATTCGCGGAAAGCACTGGACGGAGCAAAACGGATTGTTCCCGACGCGCAGGCGAGTTCGCGGTCCGAGCCAATGGCCTCCACCACGGCGCGGCAAAACAATTCGTCGGCCAGGGCGTCGCCCAGTATTCCGATATGCGCCTGCTGGCGTACCCGCGCAACGCTGAGCGGCAGCAGGCTGCGCTGGCGCTCTTCGGGTTCATGCTCCCACACCAGCGACAACGGCATAAAATAAATCGAGGAATCTCCCGCGCCGGTTTCGGCGCGGAACAGCGCCACGAACCAGCTGGTGGAATTTTCCTCCCACACTACATGTTCGATTAGCGATACCTGGCGCACCGGTTCGCCTTTGGCGGCATACCAGCGCTGAGCCGCCATGAACCGGGGCAGCGCCTGTTCCTCGAACTGTTTGCGCACCTTTTCAGCCATGCCGATCCGCCACGGCACCACGCGTTCGCGGAATAAACTGCTCCAGCCATCAAAAAATACCAGCAACGGTAATTCATCGGGCGCGAGCCGCTCCTCATGCCAGGACGGCACCTCTTCGCCCTTGGCCAGGCGGAACCAATAGAAGCCATGACCGTGCAACGTCAGCAGGTAAGGAAGCTCGCCAATCGGCGGGAATACCGTGCGCCCCATCATCTCCACGGGCATGTATCCCTTGTAAGGTGCGAGATTGAGTTCAACCGGTTGCGCCGACCGCGCGAGATTGGCCACGCACAGAACGGTTTCGCTTTCATATTCGCGCAGGTACGCCAGTATCTTGCGATTGCCGGGCTCGAGAAACTGAAGCTTGCCGCGTCCGAAAGCCTTGAGGCTTTTGCGCACAGCGAGCATGCGTTTCATCCAGTTGAGCAGCGAGGAAGGGTCGCGCGACTGCGCCTCCACGTTCACGGCCTCGAAGCCGTAAACCGGGTCCATGATGGGAGGAAGGTACAGGCGCTGCGGATCGGCGTGGGAAAAACCGGCATTGCGGTCCGGGCTCCACTGCATGGGCGTGCGCACGCCGTTGCGGTCGCCCAGATAAATGTTGTCGCCCATACCGATCTCGTCTCCATAATAAATGATCGGCGAACCGGGCATGGACAGCAGCAGGCTGTTCATCAACCGGATTTTATCCATGTCGTTATCCAGGAGCGGCGCCAACCGCCGGCGGATGCCGAGATTCAGCCGTGCGCGCGGATCGGCGGCATACATGCGGTACATGTAGTCGCGCTCCTTGCTCGTGACCATTTCGAGCGTCAGCTCGTCGTGGTTGCGCAGGAAGATCGCCCACTGGCAGTTTTCCGGGATATCCGGCGTCTGGTTCATGATCTCCACGATGGGGTGCCGGTCTTCCTGCGCGATGGCCATGTACATGCGCGGCATCAGGGGGAAGTGATAGGCCATGTGGCATTCGTCGCCGGTGCCGAAGTAGTCGCGCACGTCTTCCGGCCACTGGTTGGCCTCGGCCAGGAACATCCGGCTCTTGTAATGTTTATCGATCACGGCGCGCATCTGCTTGATCACGGCATGAGTCTCGGGCAGGTTCTCGTTGTTGGTGCCCTCGCGCACGCACAGGTAAGGAATCGCGTCGAGCCGGAGACCGTCGACACCCTGGTCCAGCCAGAATTGCATGACCCGGGTCACCACCTTCACCACTTGGGGATTGTTGTGATTCAGCTCCGGCTGGTGCGAAAAGAAACGGTGCCAGTAATAGGCCTTGGCCACCTCGTCCCAGGCCCAGTTGGATTTTTCCGTGTCGGAGAAAATGACGCGCGTCTCCGCGAATTTCTTGACGGTATCGCTCCACAGGTAAAAATCGCGCTTGGGAGAACCGCGCGGCGCCTTGCGCGCGGCCTGGAACCACGGATGCTGGTCGGAGGTGTGGTTGATAACGAGCTCGGTAATGACCCGCAGACCGCGCGCATGTGCGGCCTTCACGAATGCCAGAAAATCCTTGCGCGTGCCGTAATCGGGATGGACGTTGCGGTAATCGGAAATGTCATAACCGTCATCACGCATGGGCGAGGGATAGAAAGGCAGCACCCACAGCGTGTTCACGCCGAGCTGTTGCAGGTAATCGAGTTTCGATGTCAGTCCGGCGAAATCGCCGATGCCGTCATTGTTGCTGTCGCAAAACGCCTTGACGTGCAACTCGTAAATGATCGCGTCCTTGTACCAGAACGGATCGTCGGGAAGTGCGCCTGCGTGCTGATCGCTGGTCATGCGAAAGTCACATGTAATAGTCGAAGTCGTGCTCGGTGCGCACCCTCCGCCGCAGACGGAAAATATGGGCTGGCGATGTCTGCGGATCGAGTTCGACGTAATTGCGGGTGCCGTTCCAGATGAAGCGTGAACCCGTCAGCAGGTCGTGCATCTGGTATGGTTGCTCGTCCTTCACGCCCAGCATGTCGAGCGGCAGCTCGACCCAGCCCGATTGCCGGTGATGCGGATCGAGGTTGACGACCACCAGGACAATGTCACTTAGATCCTCGGCGGTCTTGCTGTAACAGATGAGCTTGTCGTTATCGACAGCGTGAAACCGCAGATCCCGGTCGCCTTGCAGCGCCGGGTTGTCGCGCCGGATCCGGTTCACGCGCGCTATGAAATCGCGCAGGCTGTCGGGCCGGTCCAGATCCCAGCGACGCAACTGGTATTTTTCTGAATCCAGGTATTCCTCGCTGCCGGGCTCGCGCGCTTGCGTCTCGGCCAGCTCGAAGGCCGGACCATAGATGCCGTAGCTCGCGGCCAGCGTCGCGGCGAGCACGAGGCGCACCATGAACGCCGGGCGTCCGCCAAACTGCAGATACTCATTGAGGATGTCCGGCGTGTTGGGCCAGACATGGGAACGGAAATACTCACGGCCTTCGGCACGGGTGAGTTCGGTGAAATAATCGGTGAGTTCCCGTTTGGTGTTGCGCCACGTGAAATAGGTATAGGAACAGGTGAAGCCCAGCTTGGACAGGCGGTGCATGACCTTGGGCCGGGTGAAGGCCTCCGACAGAAAGAGCACGTCGGGATGGGTGCGCTTGATTTCGCCGATCACCCATTCCCAGAAAAGGAACGGCTTGGTGTGAGGATTGTCCACACGGAAGATGCGTACACCTTCCCCGATCCAGAATTCCATGACACTTTTGAGTTCGCGCCACAGCTCCTGCCAGGATTCGCATTCAAAATCGAATGGATAAATGTCCTGATATTTTTTCGGTGGATTCTCGGCGTATTGCACGCTACCGTCCGAACGCCGGCGAAACCACTCCGGGTGCTGCTTCACATACGGGTGATCCGGCGAGCATTGGTAAGCAATATCCAGGGCGACTTCCAGGTCGAGCTCGCCGGCTGTGGCCACGAACCAGCGGAAATCCTCGAGCGTTCCGAGTTCCGGGTGAACGGATTTGTGTCCTCCATCCTTCGCGCCGATCGCCCACGGGCTGCCGACGTCATCAGGTTTTGCGGTCAGCGTGTTGTTGGGACCCTTGCGGAAAGACCGGCCGATGGGATGAACCGGTGGCAGATAAACCACATCAAAACCCATGGAGGCGACGTAGCGCAGGCGTGCTTCACAATCGCGGAAGCTGCCGTGTTTGTCGCTATCGCACGAGCGCGGAAAAAATTCGTACCAGGAGCTGAACCGGGCGCGCTCACGGTCGACCTCGATCATCCATTCCTTTTCGTAACGCGTGACAAAACGACGCTCGGCATGACGGTTCATGAGCTCCGCGATCTCCTCGCTCAATGCCACACGGCGCTTCTCCACCACGGTGGCGCTGCCGCTCAGGGTGCGTGCGATGGCGCCCAGTCGTTCCGCGTCACGGCCAGTGATATTCGCGGCGGCACGGGTAACCAGCTCGGCGCCGGTGAGGAAAACCATCTTGAGATCTGGATCCGTATCCGGTCGTCGCGTCAGCTCATGACGCCAGGATTGGAAATGATCGACCCAGGCGATGACCGTATAACGATACCGGCCAGCCTCAGTCACGCGGAAGGAAGCGCTCCAACGGTCATTGCCCAGCGGGGCCATGGGAACTTCGGCCCACTCGCGCTCGTCATCGCGGCGATACAGTAGCAAACTTGCGAGTTTGTCGTGTCCATCAACAAACACATCCGCCTCAACCGTGACCGCCTCACCCACCGTGCGTTTGATTGGATAGCGTCCGTTATCCACCTCTGGGCGCACATTCTCAATCACCGCACGGGCACGTCCATCGACAGTTATTGGTGCGTCCGTTCGCCGGGTTTTGGCCATGATTTATCCGCTTATTTGTTCGAACTGCCCGTCGCTTTAAGAAATAGCACGCCAAGCGGAGGCACTGTAAGCGAGATGGAATGATAGCGGCCGTGCACAGGCACCGGCGCCGCCTCCACGCCGCCCAGATTGCCCTGACCGCTGCCGCCGTAGAGGGTGGCATCGCTGTTCAGTACTTCCGCCCAACGGCCACCGCGCGGTACACCTACCCGATAATTAGTATGCGGCATGGGCGTGAAATTGCACACCACCAGCATGAGATCATCCGAACTTTCGCCCTTGCGAAGAAAACTGATGATGCTGTGTTCCCAATCGTGCAAATCAGCCCACTCGAAGCCGTTGGCATCGAAGTCGCGCGCGAACAGGGCCGGCTCGCTGCGATACAGGTGATTCAAATCCTTCATCCAGCGTTGAATGCCCTGGTGCGGCGCATGCTCCAGGAGGTGCCAATCCAGACTCCGGTCATGGTTCCACTCCCGCCATTGCCCGAATTCGCTGCCCATGAACAGAAGTTTCTTGCCGGGATGCCCGTACATGTAACCGAGCATCAGTCGCAGATTGGAAAACTTCTGCCAGTCGTCGCCCGGCATTTTACCGAGGAGCGAACTTTTTCCGTGCACGACTTCGTCGTGCGAGAACGGTAACACGAAGTTCTCGTGAAACGCGTACATGATGCTGAACGTAAGCTGATCATGATGATATTTGCGATGGATCGGGTCATGCGAGAAATAATCGAGCGTGTCATGCATCCAGCCCATGTTCCACTTCATCCCGAAGCCCAATCCACCGAGATAGGTTGGGCGTGACACCATGGGCCAGGCCGTGGATTCCTCGGCGATGGTCTGCGTGCCGGGATGATCGCGATACACCGCCTCGTTCATGTCACGCAGGAACTGGATGGCGGCGATGTTTTCCTTGCCACCGTATTCATTCGGTATCCATTCTCCTTTCTGGCGTGCGTAATCGAGATACAACATCGATGCGACCGCATCAACGCGCAGACCATCGACATGGTACTTCTCGAGCCAGAACAACGCACTCGAGATCAGTATCGAGCGCACCTCATGACGACCATAATTGAATATGCTCGAATTCCATTCCGGGTGGTAGCCGCGCTTGGGATCGGCGTGTTCGAATAGATAAGTGCCGTCGAAGTACACCAGCCCGTGTTCATCGGTGGGAAAATGTGATGGCACCCAGTCGAGAATCACACCCACGCCGCTCTGGTGCAGCCGGTCAACCAGGTGCATGAAATCCTGCGGCGTGCCGTAACGCGCCGTCGGCGCGAAATAACCCGTGGTCTGGTAGCCCCAGGAGCCGTAGAACGGGTGCTCCGTGACCGGCAGCAGTTCGACATGGGTGAAGCCCATGTCATGCACGTAATCCGCCAACTGCGACGCGTGTTCGCGATAGCTCAGAGAACGATTACCCTCCTCCGGGACGCGCCGCCACGATCCGAGATGGGCCTCATAAATGGACTGGGGCGCATTCAGCGCATTGGCCCGGCCCCGCTCCTGCATCCATGCCTGATCGTTCCAGCGGTAGTCCAGATCCCACACGACCGAGGCCGTGCGCGGCGGAACCTCGGTATGGTGCGCAAACGGGTCGGTCTTCTCGACCTGGTAATTTCCATGCTGCGAGGTCAGGTGATATTTGTACCGGGCACCGTGGCTGACGCCGGGAATGAATCCTTCCCAGATCCCGGAATCGTCCTGCCGCGGAAACAGCGGGTGCGCCTCGGCGCGCCAGCCGTTGAAATCGCCGATGACCGCCACCCGGCGCGCGTTCGGCGCCCACACCGCGAAATGAACCCCGGCGACGCCCTCCGCCGCCTGTACGTGGGCGCCGAGCTTGTCGTACAGCCGGAAGTGCCGGCCTTGCTTGAATAGATAAATATCGTGCTCGGTGAGCAGGCTGACGCCCTTTTGCGCCGGCTGGATGTCTCGCGGTTTGGTATTTTTGGTTGGCGTTGTCGCCATACAGGGTTCTCCTGGCAGCCGCGGCGCGAACCGACCGCCGCGGCACAAATGGACAACGGCAGGCACAACTGGGTCAACTGTAACCGATGCCCCACCCGCGATCAAACCGGCGCGCGTCGCGCCATGCAATGATTGCCGGCGACATGACCGGGCAGAATGTCAGGCTGTTCATTTACTTGTCCGTTCGTGCCTGTTTCGTGTCCGCGGTTTTGATTTGACGAAGATCAACATAGCCAATCACGCGAATCGCTGATAATTTACACAATTCAAATCCGGCATCGGCCGAGGAGACAAAAACATGTACAAGCGAATTCTGGTGCCCGTGGATGGCAGCACGACCTCCATGAACGGTCTGGAAAAAGCCATACGCTTATCCAAGGTCAGCGGGGCCAAACTGAGGATTCTGCACGTGGTGGACGGCATCGCCTTTTCCCGCGAGCACAGCATGTTCACCGCGACGGCCGAGAAATTTCGCGAGTCGGGCAGAAAACTGATCAAGGAAGCCATGGCGCAAGCGCGCAAGCAAGAGGTCCGGGCCGAATCGCGCATGGTGGAAAATCTCACGGGCCGCGCCGCGGACACGATCGTGAAGGAAGCCGCGAAGTGGAATGCCGACGTGATCGTGATGGGTACGCACGGGCGCCGCGGGTTCAACCGGCTGGTGCTCGGCAGCGATGCCGAGCTGGTGGTGCGTGCCGCCGCCTCCCCGGTACTGCTGGTCCAGCCGTCCAGGGCGAAACGCCGCGCCGGGAAGAAGAAAAAGTAGCTACGGCCAAAAACCAAAACAACCGGCCACAGAGAGCACAGAGGTCACAGAGTATTCTTTGTCCGTTCTGTACGCTCTGTGATCTCTGTGGCTAAGCCGTTGCTTTCGCGTGCCGGAACAGCGCGAAGAAGTTTTTCGTGGTTTGCCCGGCGATGTCCTCGAACGTGGTGGCGCGCAGCGTGGCAAGGCATTCCGCCACGTGCTTCACGAACGCCGGCTCATTGGTCTTTCCCCGGAACGGCACCGGCGCCAGGTATGGCGCATCGGTTTCGACGAGCAGGCGATCCTGCGGCACCTGCTTCGCCACTTCGCGCAACACCTCGGCATTGCGGAATGTCACGATGCCGGAAAAGGAAATGTGAAAATTGAGATCGAGCGCCGCGCGCGCGACCTCCCAGCTCTCGGTAAAACAATGCATCACGCCGCCGATATCCTGCGCCTGTTCCTCGCGCATGATGCGCAGCGTATCGGCGGCCGCCTCGCGGGTATGGATGATTAAGGGTTTGCCGGATATTCTGGCCGCGCGGATGTGGCGGCGGAAGCGTTCCTGCTGCCAGGCCATGTCACCCTGGCTGCGGTAATAATCGAGTCCGGTCTCGCCGATGGCGACCACGCGCGCATCGTCCGCGAGACCGGTCAGGTCTTCCACGGAAGGCTCGCGCCCTTCCCGTTCATTGGGATGCACGCCTACCGAGGCAAACAGGTTTGCATGGTTGTGCGCCAGCGCGCGCACCTCGGGAAAGGTTTCCAGCGTGACCGACACGCACAGCATGTGCCCGACCCCGTTGTCCCGGGCATGCTGGAGCACGTCTTCCAGGCCGGCATTCAGGGGTTCGAAATTGAGGTGACAGTGGGAATCGACAAGCAGTGTCACGTAGCAGAAGCTCTGATTTGATTATGAGTTTTTTAACGCAAAGGCACGAAGAACGCAAAGAAAACCGGTGAGGGATCGAACAAAAAAACTTCGCGTGCCTGGCGCCTTCGCGCCTTCACGTTGAGTTGGTAAATCAGCTTTTTACATCGTGTGCGTGAGCCGGTCGGAATTGAGCGCGCCGGCGAGAATGCCCTCGATCTTGTTGCGCGCGATGCCCGAATCCTTCTCGCTGAACTGGATGCCGATGCCGGCGGTGCGGCTGCCCTGCGCGCCCGGCGGCGTGACCCACACCACGTGACCGGCGACCGGAATCTTTTCCTTGCTGTCCATGAGCGTCAGCAGCATGAACACCTCTTCGCCGAGCTTGTACGGCCGGTTGCTCGGGACGAAGATGCCACCGCCTTTCACGAACGGCATATAGGCCGCGTACAGGGCATTCTTGTCCTTGATGGTCAGGGACAGCACGCCCGGCCGCGCCGCGAGCGGCAAGGGTTTGGCCGCCTTGGCAACACCGGCGTTGTGTGGAATGGTGGTTTTGTCGTTCATGGAAATCTACGGCTCATTTTCATTGTAGACGGCTCAATCGCACCCAGCGTATCAAAATATCCTCGAGCATCAAAAGTTCGTCGAGCGGGCTGTTGAGCTGCCGATATTTTTCAAGAATAGCATCAATAAAATCATATAACTCGCTAATTTTATATTTGTTTTTTTCCTGCGCCCCGCGTGAGGCCAACTCGGGATTGTGCAGCGCCGAGGTCGCCGCCCCCATCTGCAGCTTGATCTGATCGGCCACAAAACCGTGGAACCAGCCAAGAATTCGTCCGGTTCCGAGGCCCTTCCAGCGTGCGGCACAGCTGACCGGGTGTTCCCGACCCTGCGACAGGGCGGTCAGGTCCTGCAGCAATTTGGCGCGTAACGGCGGAAACTCCTCACGCGCCAGCGTTTCCGCCAGCAGCGGGGCGCCGCCGGCCAGGTCCAGCAGCATGGCGCTGTCTCCGCGTGACCGTGCTTGCAACCAGGCCTGCCCCGTCGCGGGCGTCGGCAGCCGGAACAGCAGATGGGCGCAGCGGCTGCGTATCGTGGCCGGCAGGCGCGCCGGATGGCCTGTCACCAGCAGCAGCATGCTGCCAAGCGGCGGTTCCTCGAGCAATTTCAGCAGGCTGTTGGCGGCGTTGATATTCATGGCCTCCGCCGGCGAGATGACCACGACCTTGCGCGCGGCGGTATGCGGCCGCAGCGACAGAAAATCACCGAGCGCCCGAATCTGGTCGACCGTGATGCTCTTGGCGTCCTCCACCAGCCCGATACCGGCCAGGTCCGGGTGGGTGCCGGCGGCAAAAAGCCGGCAGGAGTGGCATTGGCCGCAGGCGACGCCGTCCCGGGCCTGTTCGCACAGCAGCGCCTGCGCCAGCTGCACCGCAAAATCATGCTTGCCCAGGCCGGGGCGCCCCTGCAACAGCAACGCGTGCGGCAACTGTTCGAACTGGCGCGCCAGCGCCGACCACAAGGCGTCATGCCAGGGATAACGCTCCGGCGCCACGGAAAAACTGACGGGGTTGTTCTTGTCAGCGGCCATGAACGAACTCCTCGAGCACGGCGGCGATCTGTTGCTCAACCTGTGGCAGCGGGCGGCTGGCGTCGATGACGCGCATGCGCCCTGGCTCGGCTTGCGCGCGCGCCAGGTAAGTGGCATGCACGCGCGTGAAAAAAACGTGGTCCTCGCGCTCGAAGCGATCGGGCTCGCCGCGCTGACCGGCACGCGCGCGGCCCGCCTCCACGGGAACGTCAAACAGCAGCGTCAGGTCCGGACGCAAATCGTCCTGCACCCAGCTTTCCATCGACGCGATCCGCTCCGCCGGCAGGCCACGACCGCCGCCCTGGTAGGCATAGGTGGCGTCCGTGAAGCGATCGCACAGCACAACCTTGCCGGCGGCGAGTGCCGGGCGTATCACCTTGGCCAGATGCTCGGAACGCGCGGCGAACATCAGCAGCATTTCGCTTTCCGGCGTGATATGGAGTTGCTTGCTGTGCAGCAGGATATCGCGCACGCGTTCGCCCAGTTCGGTGCCGCCCGGCTCGCGCGTGACCACCACCTCGTGTCCCGCGCGCTGCAACCACTGGCGGATAAAAGCCAGGTTGGTGCTTTTGCCGGCGCCCTCGCCGCCTTCCAGCGTGATGAATAATCCGCGCGGCATCACATTTTCCCGATGATTTCCAAAAACATAATTAATTGAGCCACAGAGCACACAGAGATCACAGAGTAAAAAACAACTCCTGTTTCTATCTCTGTGTCCTCTGTGACCTCTGTGGCTGAAGTATTAATTTTTCATTTTTCCGCGGTTTGCCCTTCATCTGATATTTGAGCACAGCCTTGTTGTGCTCTGCCAGCGTGGAGGAGAATTCATGGCTGCCATCGCCGCGGGCGACAAAAAACAGCGCGCCCGTCACCATGGGATGCAGCGCCGCCTGCAACGACTCCTTGCCCGGCATCGCCACTGGCGTCGGCGGCAGGCCCCGGCGCGTGTAGGTATTGTACGGCGTGTCGCGACGCAGGTCCTTCAGGCGCAGGTTGCCGTCGAAGTTTTTACCCATGCCATAAATCACGGTCGGGTCGGTCTGGAGCCTCATGCCGTGCCGCAAGCGGTTGATGAAAACACCGGCGATCAGGCGCCGTTCGTCCGCGCGGCCCGTCTCCTTCTCCACGATGGACGCCAGGATCAGCGCCTCGTATGCATTCTTGAGCGGCAGGTTGTTCTCGCGCCCTTCCCACTCGCGCTGCAGGAGTTGCTGCATTTTGTCATAGGCATTCGCCAGGATCATGATATCGGTCTGGCCGGCGGAGTAATAATAAGTGTCGGGGAAGAACTGGCCCTCCGGATGTTCGCCGGGACGGTTTAACCGCTCCATGATGGCCGGGGGCGACATCCCGGCCAGAGTCTGGGTCAGCTTGGGAGCCGCGCGGATCGCCGCCAGAAACTGCTGGAACGTCCAGCCCTCGAGCAGCACCACGGGATACTCGATCACCCGGCCGGCGACAATCTGGTCCAGCAGTTCACGCGCCGTCATGCCGTCGCGGAACCGGTATTCGCCGGACTTGAGGCCGCGGTCGCGCCCCGTCAGGTGCGCCAGCCAGACGAAGGAATGGCTTTCCGGCAGCACGCCGCGCGCGCTCAGCTCGCGCGCGAAGCCGCGCAAGGGCATTCCCGGCTTGACCTCGTAGATCTCCGTGCCGGGCTCGAGGGAATGATTCCAGGCCCAGAACAGATAGCCGTTGCCGACGACGACCGCGATGAGCACGCCGACGGCGAGTTTAATCAGCCACGGTCGCATCGCGCACGGCCTCCTGTATCCGCCGGGTGATCGGGCCCACGGGATATTCCCGTGATTCGATGCGACGCACCGGCCAGACCCCGATAAGACTGTTGGTCAGAAACATCTCGTCGGCACCCAGAACATGCTCCCGTTTCAGGCCGGCGATGCGACAGTCCAGCGAAAGCGCGGGCGCACGTTCCAGCACCAGGTCGCGCATCACTCCGGCCACGCCGCTGAGGCTCAGGTCCGGTGTCAGCAGCGTACCGCCTGATACGACGAACAGATTCGTCATGGTTCCTTCGATGACATGGCCGGTCTCGTCCTGCATCAGACCCTCGGCGCAATCGCCAGACAACTCCATGCGCGCCAGGACCTGCTCGAGCCGGTTGAGATGCTTGAGCCCCGCCAGAATATTGTGCCGTGTAATGAGGGTATGACAGAACTGCGCGTTCACGCCATCGGTTCGATACCGCGCGGGATAATCCGGCCATGGGAGCAGACCAACGGTACGCGTCGGCGCCGCGTCCGGACGCGGCGCGTAACCGCGCCCGGATACGCCGCGCGTGAGCATGATCTTCAGCACGCCTCGCGGCGCGCCACGGCAGACCTGTTCGGCCTCGCGGCGCAGCAGTTCCTCGGCTGGCGCCCTGAGCCCGAGCCGCGACGCGCCGTGGAAGAAACGTCGCATATGCCGATCCCACAACAACGACTCGCCGTTGGCGACGGCCAGGGTTTCAAAAATTCCATCACCGTACTGGAAACCGCGATCCAGCACTGAAATGCTTGCACCGGGTTCACCGTTGATCAAAGTAGTCATGCTGAAATACCCAAAGCCGCCAGCATGCCTTTAGCCTTGGCGCGGGTCTCGGCCAATTCGCGTTCCGGAATGGAGTCGGCCACGATGCCGGCGCCGGCACGCAGGGATATCCCGGTTCCGTTGCGGACAATGGTGCGGATCAGGATATTCAGATCCAGGCTGCCATCGCGATTGATGTATCCCATGGACCCGGTATAGGCCGTGCGCGGCGCCTGCTCCAGCTCGGCGATGATCTGCATGCAACGTACCTTGGGACAGCCGGTGATGGTGCCGCCAGGGAACACCGCGCGAATCACCTGCGCGGGCGAGATGCCGTCACGCAACTCGCCACTGACCTCGGAAACGATATGGTGCACGTGGCGATAGGACTCCAGCGTCATGAACTCGCTGACTTTCACCGACCCGGTGCGGCACACGCGCCCGAGATCGTTGCGCTCAAGATCGATCAGCATCACGTGCTCGGCGCGTTCCTTGGGATGGCGCAACAGATCCTGCGACAGTACGCGGTCCTGGCCGGCATCAGGACTGCGCGGATAAGTGCCGGCGATCGGGCGTGTGTGCACGCTGCGTCCGCGCACGGCCACCAGGCGCTCCGGCGACGAGCTGATCACAGCGCGATCATTGCCCCAGGTCATCAGGCCGGCGAACGGCGCCGGATTGGCCGCGCACAGGCGGCGATAAAGCGCCGCCGAACTCGCGGGCGATTGCAGCGTCGTGTCCCACCGGCGCGAGAGGTTCACCTGAAACACGTCTCCGGCCCGGATGTATTCCTGCGCCGTACGCACATGCCCGAGAAAACGCTGTGGCTCCTCCTCGTCAACGGTCGCCAGCACCGGCATTGCGGCCATGCTCTCCGTCACCGGCGCCAGGCTGTCTGCCTCGAGCACCGGCAGCAGTTCCCCGGCCCGCTGCGATTCGCACATCAGCCAGCCCTGATGCCGGGCGTGATCGACGATGATGGCCGCCGGCATGCGCGTGGCGCAGGCCACCGGAAATGCTCCACCGAACCGGATGCCGGTGACCGTGGGTTCGATCTGGGCCACCAGTTCATAACCGAGAAAGACGAACCACCCGCCGGTAAAAGGCAGCGCCTCATCGTCGAGCCCGTTGCTCTCCCCTGCCGCGACGGACTGTGCCTGCCAATCGCGATCGAAGGCATCCAGAAAATCGCCGGGGCCGAGATCCAGTTGGTCCCGATAAAGCCGGGAATCCTCCTGCAGCGACAGGGTTTCGCCGGGAAAGGCAAACAGGATGTCGTAACGGGCGCGCGGCGTGCCATGCGCCACGCTGGCCAGCAGGTGCGGGTAACGCTCGGGAAAACGGGAGTGAAGCGCGACGAGATCGGGGATGACCGTCAGGCGACGGCAGACGTGGCCCGGGTTGCTAGCGGTTTTCCGGGCCGGATGGGCATTCACGCCAGTTTGCGGAACACCAGCGTCCCGTTGGTGCCGCCGAAGCCGAAGGAGTTGGAGATGGCGACGTCAATTTTCATCTGGCGCGCCGTGTTCGGCACGTAATCCAGATCGCATTCCGGGTCGGGGGTGATGAGATTGATAGTCGGCGGCGCGATCTGGTGCTGCACCGCCAGCGCCGAGTAAACCGCCTCGATGCCGCCGGCCGCGCCCAGCAGATGGCCGGTCATGGATTTGGTCGAGCTCATCGCGAGCTTGCGCGCGTAGTCGCCGAACGCGACCTTCACCGCCTGCGTCTCGGCCTTGTCGCCGAGCGGCGTGGAAGTGCCGTGGGCGTTGACGTACTGCACCTGATCCAGGTTCAGCCCGGCGTTGCGCAAGGCATTGCGCATGCAACGCGCCGCACCCTCGCCGTCTTCCGGCGGGCTGGTCATGTGATAGGCGTCACCGCTCATGCCGAAACCGACGAGTTCGCAATAAATTTTCGCGCCGCGCTTCCTGGCGTGCTCGTATTCCTCGAGCACCACCACGCCCGCGCCTTCGCCGAGCACGAAGCCGTCGCGGTCCTTGTCCCACGGGCGGCTGGCGGTTTCCGGGCTGTCGTTGCGCGTGGACAGGGCCTTGGCGTTGCCGAAACCGGCCACCGCGGTCGGCGTGGTGGCGGCTTCGGCGCCACCGGCGATCATGACGTCGGCGTCACCGTACTCGATCAGGCGGCCGGCATCGCCAATGCTGTGGGTGGCGGTGGCGCAAGCGGTGACCATGGCGAGATTCGGTCCCTTGAGGCCGAACATCACCGACAGGTCGCCCGAGATCATATTAATGATGCTCATGGGAACGTAAAACGGCGAAACCCGGCGCGGCCCCTTTTCCTTGATGGTCAGGGTGGTGTCTTCGATGGTGCCGACGCCACCGATGCCAGAACCGAGATGCACGCCGATGCGCTCGGCGTTGGCCTCGGTGACCTGGATGCCGGAATCCTTGATCGCTTCGATGCCAGCCGCCATGCCCAGCTGGATGAAGCGGTCCATGCGGCGCGCTTCCTTGTCGGAAATGCCGAACGCGGAAGGACTGAAATTCTTGACCTCGCCGGCGATGGCGGAGGGATAACCGGTGGCGTCGAACGACGTGATGGGGCCGATACCGCTCTTGCCGGCCACGATGTTGCGCCAGTTTTCGGCAACACCGATACCGACGGGAGACAGGATACCGAGTCCGGTAATGACGACGCGCCGCTTGCTCAAAGCCGAATCCCTCATCATGTGGCGCGGCTCCGCCGCGCTTTATAAAACCAAAAGGCCGCCACCCGGTGCGGATGACGGCCTCTTATTCTAATGAGTTATCAGTTCAGACGGGAGTTGACGTAGTCGATGGCCTGCTGGACAGTGGTGATTTTCTCCGCCTGTTCATCGGGAATTTCACAGTCAAATTCCTCTTCCAGCGCCATTACCAGCTCGACCGTATCCAGGGAATCTGCGCCCAAATCATCCACGAAGGAGGCGGCAGGCTTGACCTCGCCCTCGTTAACGCCCAACTGCTCCACGACAATCTTCTTGACGCGCTCTTCGACACTGCTCATGGGTAATCATTCCTCCAAGAATTGACGTTGCTGCCCTCGTGCGGGCGCATAGTTAACACCATTTGCGTAAAACCGTCCAGCCAAACAGATAACCGGCTTTTTTCAGACAGATATTCACTTTAGTTCATGTACATCCCGCCGTTCACGTGCAGGGTCGTACCGGTAATATAGCCCGCCTGCGGCGAGGCCAGAAATGCCACGGCCGCGGCCACTTCTTCGGCCAGTCCCAGGCGCCCCAGGGGGATCTGCTTGAGCAGCGCCTCCTTCTGAGCCTCAGGCAGGGCGCGGGTCATGTCGGTGTCGATGAAGCCCGGCGCCACCGCGTTGACCGTGATGTTGCGCGAGCCGACCTCGCGCGCCAGCGCCTTGGTGAATCCCACCAGGCCGGCCTTGGCGGCGGCGTAATTCACCTGACCCGCGTTGCCGATCGCACCGACCACCGAGCTGATGCTGATGATGCGCCCGCCGCGCGCCTTGGTCATGGCGCGCAGGCAGGCCTTGCTCATGCGGTACACCGATTTCAGATTGGTATCGAGGATGGCGTCCCACTCCTCCTCGGACATGCGCAGCAACAGATTGTCGCGCGTGATGCCGGCATTGTTGACCAGGATCGTCGGCGCGCCGGAGGATTTCTCGATCTCGGACAGCACGGCGGCAATCGATTCCGCGCTGTTCACGTCCAGCGTCATGCCTTTCCCCGCAACGCCCTTTTCCTTGAGCGCCGCGCTGATCTTTTCCGCGCCCTCGCCGGAGGTCGCGGTGCCGAACACCTGCGCGCCCAGTCGTCCCAGTTCGAGCGCGATGGCCTGGCCGATGCCACGGCTGGCGCCGGTGACCAGCGCAATCTGTCCTTTCAAAACCATGGCTTTCCTTTTTTCCTTCTTACGAAATCTTCGTCAGGGTATCGCGCAGTGTCGCCGGATCGAACACCGGAAACGTCTCGGCGGTTTTCACGATACGCTTGTTCAGGCCGGTCAGCACCTTGCCCGGACCGCACTCCACGATCTGCGTCACGCCATCGGCGGCCATTTTCTGGATGGTCTCGACCCAGCGCACCGGCGATTCTATCTGGCGCACGAGCGCATTTCTAATCGCCTGCGGGTCGGACTCCGCCTGCACGTGTGTGTTGTGCAGCACCGGAATCTGCGGCGCACGGATCTGCGCCTGTTTCAGGCGTTCGGCCATCTGTTGCGCCGCCGGATGCATGAGGCGGCAATGCGAGGGTACGCTCACCGGCAACAGAATGGCACGCTTGGCGCCAGCGGCCCTGGACTGTTCTATGGCACGGTTCACGGCGGCGGTGGCACCGGCAATCACAACCTGCCCGGGCGAATTGAAATTCACTGCCTCCAGCACCTCGCCCTGCGCCGCCTGCTCGCAAAGTTTCCGCACCGCGTCATCGTCCAGCCCGAGGATCGCCGCCATGGCTCCCTGTCCGGCCGGCACCGCCTGCTGCATGAAGCGCGCGCGATCCGCGACCAGTTTCATGGCCTCGGCAAAATCGAGCGCCTCGCTGCACACCAGCGCGGAGTATTCGCCCAAACTGTGGCCGGCCATGTATTGCGGCCGCGGGCCATTCGCGGCCAGCCACGCGCGCCAGGTCGCTACGCCCGCCACCAGCATGACCGGTTGCGTGATCTCGGTCTGATTCAGTTTTTCCTCCGGCCCGTGTTCCACCAGTTGCCAGAGGTCCTTGCCCAGGGCCTGCGAGGCCTCGGCGAAGGTCTGCTTCACCACAGGAAATTCCGCCGCCAGGGCATTCAGCATGCCGACGGACTGGGAGCCCTGGCCGGGGAATACAAATGCGAGTTTAGTACTCATGTTAATTTGAGTTTAAAGTTCAGAGTTCAAAGTACAAAGTTAAAAAGCAGGAAACCTTGTACTTTGAACTCTGTACTTTGAACTTCCGTAAAAACGTTTAAGGTTCAGGGTTCAGAGCACAAAGTTGAAAAGCAGAAACTTTGAACCCTGTACTTTGAACTCTGTACTCTGTACTCAGTACTTAAGTAAAACCGAGCCCCAGGTAAAGCCGCCGCCGAAGGCCTCCATCATGACCATTTCGCCGCGCTTGATGCGCCCGTCGCGCACCGCCTCGTCGAAGGCGAGCGGGATCGAGGCCGCCGAGGTGTTGCCGTGGCGCTCGACGGTGAGGATCACGTGATCCATGGGCATGCCGAGCTTCTTGGCGGTGGCGGCGATAATGCGGATGTTGGCTTGATGCGGCACCAGCCACTTCACGTCAGACTTTTCGAGCCGGTTCGCCTCGAGCGTCTCGTCGACGATCCGCCCGAGCGTGTTCACCGCGACCTTGAACACTTCGCTGCCCTCCATGTTCAGATGGGCCTCATTGTTGCGTACCTTGTCGTAGCCCTGCGAGATTCCGGCGGGCACGGTGAGCAGGTCCTTGTACTGGCCGTCGGCGTGCAGGTGCGATGAGATGATGCCGGGAACATCCGAGGTCCTGATCACGACCGCTCCAGCGCCGTCGCCGAACAGCACGCAGGTGCCGCGATCGGTCCAGTCGATGATGCGCGACAGCGTCTCGCTGCCCACCACCAGCGCGCATTTGGCGGCACCGGTGCGCACGAACATGTCGGCGATGGCGAGCGCATACACGAAACCGGTGCACACCGCCTGCACGTCGAAGGCCGGGCAGCCGTGAATGCCGAGCCGGTCTTGCAACAGGCAGGCCGTGCTCGGGAAAACGCGATCGGGGGTGGTGGTGGCGAGCACGATCAGGTCGATGTCCGTGGGCTGAATGCCGGCGGCCTCGATCGCGCGCCGGGCGGCCTGTTCGGCCAGGCTGCCGGTGGTCTCGTTATCGGCGGCGATGTGGCGCTCGCGAATGCCGGTACGCTCCACGATCCACTGATCCGTGGTGTCCACCATCTTCTCGAGATCCTGGTTGGTGAGCACCCTGGCCGGCAGGTAGCTGCCGGTGCCGATGATGCGCGAATAGACGGTGCCTGCTCCGCGGCTCATGCCACTGCACCTTTTGCCGCCATGGCCGCCAGTTCCTGTCCGATGCGCGCGGGCACGTTGTTCTTCACTTCCGCCACGGCTTCCAGAATGGCGTGCTCATAGGCCAGCACATCGGCGCCGCCATGGCTCTTGATGACGGTGCCGGTGAGTCCGATCAGCGTGGCGCCGTTGTAGCGGCGCGGGTCGACGCGCTTGCGGAACGCCTGCAACACCGGCAGCGCGACCAGCGCGGACAATTTCGTGAGCAGGTTGCGCCTGAATTCCTGCTTGATGAAATGGGTGAACATCCGGGCCAGTCCCTCGCTGGTCTTGAGCATGATATTGCCGACAAAACCGTCGCACACGATCACGTCCAGGTCGCCGGTGTAGATCTCGTCGCCCTCGACGAAGCCGGCATAGTTGAGCGGGCTGACGCGCAGCAGTTCATGCGTCTTCTTGACGGTCTCGTTGCCCTTGATGTCTTCCTCGCCCACGTTGAGCAGGCCCACGCGCGGGCGGGACTTGCCCTCCACGGCGGCGACCAGGATCGAACCCATGATGGCGAACTGCAACAGCTGCTCCGGGGTGCAGTCCACGTTGGCGCCCAGGTCCAGCACGTGCACGTGACCGTGCATGGTCGGCAGCGTGGTGATGATCGCCGGACGGTCGATGCCCGGCAGGGTCTTGAGTACGAAGCGCGCGGTGGCCATGAGCGCGCCGGTGTTGCCGGCGGAAACAGTCGCCTGGGCCGCGCCTTCCTTCACCAGATTGATGGCCACGCGCATGGAAGAATCTTTCTTGCTGCGCAGGGCCTGGGCGGGCGGCTCGTCCATGCCGACGACTTCGGAGGCGTGGTGGATGGCGATACGGTCGCCGCCGGTGGCGCGATGGCGCGCGAGCTCGGTTTCGATGGCTTCGCGCTGGCCGACGAGGATGAGCTTCAGCGCCGTTTGCTGTCTCAGCGTGGCGAGAGCCGCGGGCACGGTGACGGAGACACCGTGATCACCCCCCATGGCGTCGAGGGCAATCGTGATCACGTTCTCAAATCCCTGAGCGCTTTCGGATCAAGTCGGTGCTATTCCGGCTTGGTGTCCAGTACCTTGCGGCCGCGGTAATACCCGTCGGCGGTGACGTGATGCCGGCGATGCGTCTCGCCGCTGGTCTTGTCGACCGAAAGCGTCGACTTCTTGAGCGCGTCGTGCGAACGACGCATGCCGCGGCGGGAAGGTGATACTCGGCTTTTCTGTACGGCCATTGGTAAATCCTCGTCAATGAAAAATAATCGGTACTATTTCGTCTTCTTCAACCGGTCCAGAACCGCAAACGGGTTCTTCCGCCCGCGTTCTTCCCGGTCCGGAGTCGCGCCGCGGACGACATTCGCGGCGCGAACCTTGGCCGTGCACTGGTCCGGCGCATGCATCGGCACCATCGGCAGTGCCAGCAGCAATTCGTCCTCCACCAGTCCGCTCAGTGACAGCGGCTTGTCCGCCACCAGGATGTCGGCGTCGCCTTCCTGCGGTTCCAGGCGCGCGCCCGGTTTCGTCAGGATCAGCCACGGCGCGGCCTCGAGATTCAGTTCCATCGTTTCCAGGCAGCGCTGGCAGGTAACGCGCAGCGGCGCGCGCAGCGTGCCGTGCATGACGAATACCTGCTGGCCTTCCTCGCGCTCGAAGGCGAGATCCACGCTGACATCGCCCGAGCCTTCGAGGCTGCCTTGCGCCAGGCGCGGCATGCTCTTCAGCGGGAGCGTGCCGGTCAGGCGCGCGCCCCGCTCCGCCAGCTGGATCGGGTCAATGATTACCGGCAGATGACCGTGCGACTCTTTCCAGGATGGCGCCATGATACCCTCACGAAACCGCGGCTTGTCCGCTTCGAGTTAAACCCCCGAAACCGGGGACTTTGACGGGCAGGCGGCCGGATACAGGCCGCGCATCATATATTCGCGGCAAACTTGTGTCAAAATAGGGTTTTAGAGGTGTCGGCGGGCAGTAAATGTTATTGACAGTACCGCCCCCTTTCCGTACAAAACGAGGCACGGCGCCCCGACGGCCGCCGGCAGATCAGCTCAGCGGAGTTTCAGCTTGATTAAAAAGATTCTGGTTGCCAACCGCGGCGAAATCGCGGTGCGCGT
>Ga0105094_10000348_pt1 | contig 22181 bp, 21 predicted proteins | sample PPLLak1March2015_2_FD_87023 | JGI IMG/M metagenome (GOLD analysis project Ga0105094, IMG submission 87023) | Freshwater sediment microbial communities from Prairie Pothole Lake near Jamestown, North Dakota, USA - PPLs Lake P8 Core (3) Depth... | ecosystem: Environmental > Aquatic > Freshwater >...
AAGTTTCAGGTTTTTATTTGTTTAGATGGCCAAATCAAAACTAATAAACTTCCTGAAACTTATTTTTTACAAACATAGGGCCTCGTCCCTAGCTCCCCCTCCTCGGCATGGCATAAAAAATCCTTGTTTTCCGCTTTACATCCGCAGCCCTGAAATACCCCCTGGCCCCGTTGTTCATGTTACCGGGAACATTCGCCGGCGGCCCGTCCCATGGCGTTCCGCGCCAGACCGTTTCAAGCATCAGTCCGGTCAGATATTCATAATACTCCATGGAAATGGACTGCATTTCCAGGGTCACGCGCATGGAATCTCCAATAAATTCATCTTCAGCAATATAATGTGTAGTAAAATCACGGATATATCCTCCATTGATAAATTCATCTGATGCATAGACTGCTTCACTAATGGTATCCGTGCAAAGCGAGTCATTGAAATACAGCAGGAACATATATTGATCACCCACAGGTTCCGGCTCATAGCCATAAAACAACAAGTCATATCCATACAGTTCAAAACCGCCAAATCCATGATTATAATTATCCGACTGGGCAATGGAATCAAAATCGGTACAATATTTCAATGATTCAGTGCCTTCAAAATCCCTTCCGTCGGGAAGGTTGATGTGAAGGGTATAGGTTTTTCCGGCCTCACCATAAACATCTGGAGATGTCCGATAAATACCAGGGTAGACTTCGGTGAGGTCAATGATCTTTTCGCCTTCCGTTATGGTAAGGGATGCTCCGGTGGCCATATCCCGGGGAGGTTTCTTAAAATAATCAGCCGTCCATGATAACACTACCTGATGGGCCATGGTATCGCTGGTGATCTGACCTTCAACCACCAGTGTCTTCTGACCGTCTCCTTCAAACCGGATATCCATGATCTCCTCACATCCTGTCACCAGGAGGATCAAAAGATAAAGAAAGGAAATGTGTTTTTTCATCATGGGGATTAAAATTTCACATTAAACGTAAGGGTTGGAATAATAGGAAAGAGGTATAATTTTACTACTTCTATATTTGATCCCTGTGCATCGCCGTTTTCTTCGTTATATCCCAGGCCTGTTTCCCTGAAATACACAGCAAAGGCATTATGGCGGTTGTAAACATTATAAACTGACAGATTCAGATTGCTTTCCAGCCGCCAGATCCTGAAGTTCCAGTTAAAAGAAAAGTCCAGGCGGTGATAATTAGTGCCGGGTATCCTGACGCCTCCCCGCTGAGAGTATTCCGGTATCCATATACTGCCATAATAATATCCTTTTGTGGGGACGGTCACTGGGTTGGCGGTAGCATAAACCCAGTTCACTGCGGCATCAAAACGTTTGCTGATCTCATACTGGATCACAACAGAAACATTATTCGGCTTATCGTAAGGAGGAGGGAATTCTGCTCCCTGATTGATCTCCGGTATAAGCCTGCGGGTGTGAATATATGCATAGCTAATCCACCCGTTGAGTTTACCGCTTTCCTTTCTCACCATGAATTCCAACCCATAGGACCGGGTGGTGCCTATCCTCAGCTCACCTTCCAGGTAGGTATTGGGGACCAGTTGTGCATGATCTTTAAAATCAATTGTGTTGGTCGTCTTTTTATAAAACAACTCAACGGAGGTTTCGATAGCATTTTTCCTGAAATTTCTGAAATAGCCCAGTGCTATCTGGTCAGCCAGCTGAGGTTTTACATTCGGTCCGCTCATAAACCACATGTCGAGCGGGAAAGTAGCAGTTGAATTGGACGCCAGATGGAGATACTGGGCCATGCGGTTGTATCCGGCTTTCAGCGAACTTTTATCGCCGAGCAGAATCCTGATACCCAGTCTTGGTTCGAAATTCCCATGGGCATTAAACAGGTTCCCATTGCCATAAAGCAGGGTATCATTCACTTCATGATTTTCATCATAGCCATAAACCGTGGCAGGGCCGATATTATTCAGCACGGAATACCGCAGGCCATAATGGACCGATAACCACGATCCTAACTTTTGTTCGTTGCTGATGAACAGGGCACTCTCAATGCCATGAATATCGGGATAATCAATAGCATTAACGTAACTCTCCTCCCCGATTTGTCTGGCCACACCGGGACGGATGGTATGATAGGTCATCTGGAGGCCAAAATCCAGCGTATTGTTGGAATTGACATAAAAGGTATAATCATTTTTCAGTCCCTTGTCCACAATATGGGAAAGCCATTTGAAACCCATGGTACCCTGCGGAACTCCAATATTGTAATCAAAATCGCTGTATATCAGGGTAAGGTTTGAGAAAATGCGGCCATTGTAAGAATGATTCCATCGTAATGTCCCTGTGGCATTGCCAAAGTTCATCTGAAAAAAATCAGCAAAAATATTGACATCCCGGCCAAAATAGCCAGAAAGGAATATACGGTTGTTATCATTGATGATATAATTGACTTTGGCATTCAGGTCATAGAAAAAAAACTTGCTGTCTTTGGCAATGGTATCCCTGGCAAATGGCAGCATCAGGTCGGCATAGGTTCTGCGGGCAGAAAAAAGAAATGATACTTTGTTTTTTATGATAGGCCCTTCCAGCGTCAGACGGCTTGAGATCAAACCGATTCCTGCATTACCGTGTATTTTGTGTGTATTTCCTTCCTTCATCCTCACATCGAGGACGGAGGATAGCCTGCCTCCGTATTCAGCCGGAATTCCACCCTTTAAAAGCTCAACGTTTTTGATGGCGTCACCGTTGAAAACCGAAAAAAAGCCAAAGAGGTGTGAAGGATTATAAACGGTTGCTCCATCCAGGAGCACCAGGTTCTGGTCAGCATTGCCGCCCCTGACATAAAAACCGCTGGAGCCCTCCACACTGGTCTGGACTCCCGGCAAAAGCTGGATGGATTTAATGATATCCGTTTCTCCCATCAGGTTGGGTATTTTCTTTATGGTTTTTGCCTGAAGGGTGACATTGCCCATGCTGATCTCCTGTATGTTTTTGTCTATCCGCTCGGCGGTTATCTGGACTTCCTGTATTTCACGCGCATCCGGTTTCATTGTCACGTTATGCCGGATATCGTTGTTCAGGGAAACGGCAGTCGTATGAATTTCATAACCGATAAAGGAGCAGGTCAGTGTATAGGAACCGCCGGGTATGGTGAGAGAATAGAAGCCATAAGTATTGGACACCGTGCCGAAGGGTGTTCCCGGCATATATATGTTAACACCAATCAGCATTTCACCATTTTCATCCGAAATATATCCGCTGATGGTATGCTTCTCCTGTGAGAAGGAATTGACAGATGATATCAGTAATAAAAAATAAAAAGAAAAAAATCTCATCGCTATATAAAACAAACAGGAAACGTATAACAAAAATATACGTTTCCTGTTCGCTATCCGGAATAATTCGACGTTATTTTTTCACTTCGCACATCCGTGAAAAAACAGGTTCATGGATTAAAACTTACCGAATTTAAAGTTGATCCCTCCTGAGAATCCCTGCAGCAGGTCTCCCGGAACTTTTTGTGTGCCAATCGTCATATCCACATCGGTAGTATAGCGATAGTAGCCTCCGATAGAAAATCTGAAGAACTTGGTTATATTGAGTTCCACTTCTATACCGGGTTCTATTACAAGATAGGCATCGGATTCTTCCGGATAATAATCATCGAATTCATTGTAATCGTACATCCTGGCAAAGGCCACTCCGCCAACACCGACGGTTACCGGTATAGCAACATGAACGGGGAACCTGGGCAGGAGGATGGGTTCAAAGAAGAGTCCGCCATAACCTCCGGCGATGGATATCTTTTCGGCTATTCCATCATAGTATCGGGAATCATTGAAAAAACCTGACCCGCAAATGCCGACGGTCATCATATGGCCCATCAGAACTCCGGCACGGGCGCCAAAGATAAATGCATCCCGGTTGTCTATCTGGGAGTATAATATGGATAATTCCCCGTAACCGCCAACCGATCCGCCTCTTCCTTTATGGAACAGTGTTTTGATTTCATCCTGCCGGTAATCTTCCTGCATGACTTCATCATCCACCTGAGCGGATACGAGAAGACCGGACAGTGCCATAAGGCTTAATAAAAGAATTTTTTTCATGGTTTTAACTATTTTATGTTTTGATCAGAATTTAATTTTTAAGGTGAAAGCAGTATCATTGAGAAATAGACTAAAGAACTGAGTGGTAGAAAATTCAAAAAAAGGTTTGACATCAAGTCCTATATAAAAGGGAAACTCGGGGAAATGATATTCCAGTCCAAGATATCCGTCAATCCCGAACAACGGAGAAAACCGGTAATCATTAAAGAAATAAGTACGGTTCAGCATCTGGTAATGGTCCGCACGGCTAAAGCCTGAGTGCGCACCAAAACCATAGATAAAAACCAGGTTTTCCGAGAATTCCTGCAGGGCAGGCCGGGCAATTTCCTTAAGGAAAGTTGCCCGTATTGCATTTCTTGACAGGCTTAACATTACCTCTGAATAGTGGCTTTCGTCAGTATATTGCCTGTAGCAAACAGCGGGGAAGATCCCGCCTCTCACTCCTGCATCCCTTGTATAATGCTGGGCTTTCATCTGCATGGATAGCAGGAGTAAAAGTATTATTGCTGACAATCTCATATTGAAGGGTTTTTAGTTTTCATACTTTTTAATAACCTGGCCTGAACCGGATATGTGGGTATTGACAACCGGGGGTTCTCCGTAGTAATATACGTTACCGCTGCCTGAAATGTCGACATCCAGCAGATCAGTCACCCAGGCAGAAACAGACCCGGAACCGGATATATCAACATAACAATTGCTGGTGAGCATGTTGTTGCCGGAGATCTTTCCGGAGCCCGTAATATTATAATCGGTATTCACCGACTCCCCGGAAAGGACGATCTCGCCTGAGCCGTCAACGGTCGCCCTGGTTTGGTCAAAAATACCCGTTATCCTCATGGATCCTGATCCGGATACTTCCGCGTCGAAGGATGAAGCATCAAGATAAACCAATTGAATGGTCCCCGATCCGTCAAGGTCTGCGGCAAAACTTCCGGATACAATACTGTCACACCATATTTTACCGGAGCCATTGAGGTCTACACTTTTCAGTTCAGGAGTTGTTACCGTGATCCTGACAGGACCGGATGAACGAATACAATCACGATGGCGTGTTTCAATGATAAGTTCATCATTGTATACCCGTGTTACGATGTGACTCATGAGATTTTCGTCTGCTTCAACTTCAACGAAAACTTCATCGCCGTGATAAATATAAACCTGAAAGTCGCCGTCTGATTCCACCCTGTCAAATGATCCCATAGTTCTTTCCTGGGTGATGACCACTCCATTCCCGTCCAGGCAGTTTGGCCAGATACCTTCGCAGGAAGAAACAAGGAATGGCATTAATGCTATGGATGCAATATAAAGCAAGTTTTTCATAATTTTATTTTTATTTAGATGGTTATAATTATCATTTAGAAGGACAATAAAAAGCCAACAAGGTTGCACTTATTTCTGAATGATGCTGATGATGCACTTTTTAGGAGCTGAGATGGTAACCCTTGAATCGGATTGGGCTGATCCGATTCTTCCAAAAGTAACCCTTTGCTTTTCCGCAGCATTAAGAACCTTATCCTCCAGCGTGCCCAGCGATCGCGGATAGGTAAGGAGGGCATCCTGATGATGCGTTATTTCAATATCGTACGCTGCGCCTTTAACAAAGGATAACCGCAGATCGGTGTATTCCGATTTAATGGTGATAGCTGAAAAGTCTTTCTCAATGTTATCAATGGTCAGGCTTCCATACCGGAAGATATAATCCAGTTCATCCTGTAATCCGAGCATTGAAAACTCAGAGAAATAACTGTCTCCATTCATAACCCTGACCCTGGGAAGGACCAATTTATCCCGTTTTGAACGAAGCGTAAGATCACTGATCTCTTCGATATTGATATTCGATGAACGGCTTTCCAGCGAAAGCTTCTCCACATTTAGAATATGCAGGTTTGAGTAGGAGGTGGTTATCTGGCCAACGCGCAGTGAGTTGATCTCTGCATCTCCCGAACTCAGCTTTATGGAGCAGTTACCGTTGAGGCTGTTCGCTTTGAAATTACCGTAAGACAGTGTAAGGTTCAGATTGCCTTCCCTGTCATCGAGGTATACGTCACCAAATTTGTTTTCCATTTTAAGGGCAGAATAGGTGGGCACCATTACGGTATAGTCGATGGTGATTGAGTTCTGCGATGAAAAATAGCTGCCTGCAATATCCACAAGGTCCTTAAAAGCATCTTCAGGTCCATCGCCAAAGGCAGTCTTTGCTATGACATAATAAGGTGTGGGTGTGAATTCAAAATTGATATTGTTCTTGATCTTGTTGAGTTTTTCAGCATCTTTATTTTTTATTTTAATATCAATAATGAATTTAACGGAATCCTGCTCCCATGACATGACATGGATCTTGCCGTATTTGTTGATCACCTCCACAGAGGTTTCATTGCTTATTTTGTAAGTTCTTACTACCTGGTTGGTGAACTCCTGTCCTGCACTAAATGACAGTCCGGTGCAGGCAAAAAGCACACTATACATGATTTTCTTATAGCTCATAGTCATTGATTTTTGATATACACATACCTTCCTCCGGATTAATCTCCTTCAGTAAATCTTCGAGAATGGTTATGCGAAGCCTGTAATTCTCGATGATTGCCTCAATTACTTCCTGGTTGGCAATATTATCTTTCAGGTCTGTTTTCAAATCGGTATACAAACTGTCAAGTCCAGACATCTCAACATTAAGCTCCTCTTCGATACCCGGACAATTGGCCAGGATGGGTTTGATCTCTTCAAGTTTTTCACTGATCAGTCCTGAATAATAAAGTTCGGCCTCCTGCAGCTCAGGGATCATGATCTCTTTTACCGGTTTCTGTTGAGGTTTCCTGACGGCCATGCCGGTGTTGTCCCTGTCGATGATTTCATGAACCAGGTATGAAGCTGCAAATATGATCAACACAGCTGCAGCACGGCTGGCAATAATCCTCCAGTTGATAACCCGGCGGGGCCTGATGTCGGCCTCAATCTTTTTCCAAAGGGCAGAGTCAGGTTCCCGGAAATCGAACGCTTCCCTTTTATTCCTGATAAAATCTTCAAATCTGTTTTCCATAGCCTTTTTGAATAAGGATTTCTTGTATTTTCTGTCTGGCCCTCGAGTATTGTGATTTTGATGTTGATTCTGAAATACCCAGTATCTGTCCTATCTCACCATGATCATACCCTTCAAGCAGAAACAATGAAAAAACTACCCGGTAGCCCTCCGGTAATTCCTCCATGGCATTCTGCACCTGTGTGGTGGTGAGTCCCTGCGGATCAAAGTCATCATCCTCTGCATGGCTGTCGGGAATGTTTTCCGTATATACCATATCGGCTTTTCTCTTTTTCAGTGCATTGATGCATTTATTGATGGTGATGCGTTTCAGCCAGGCACCAAATGCGGACTCAAAGCGGAAGGTGTCAATTTTCATAAATGCTTCGGTAAATGATTCCTGTAGCATATCCTCCGCTTCTTCCCTGTTGTTCATTATGCGATAACAAATATTATACATAGCCTTTGCATAGAGCTGGTATAGCTGAAACTGTGCCTGCGAATTCCGTGCTTTGCTCAGTTCGATGATATCCTTGTGTATGTCCTGGAAGGATGGCACCACGTCTTACATTTTTCTTTTATTACATAAGGGTCATTCACAGTCAGAAACCTCAGCATTCCGGCACTTTTATTTTAGTTTCTGCAAGAATGACAGTGATTTTTTCCGGAGGTTGCATGATCTGTCAAAAATACGTTCAAATTTTTGAAAATGGGGGGAGGGAGGTTAGGAATTTTGTAGTGGTTGCTTCGCCCTCCGAATCCCGATAAATCGGGAGAAGGAGGGTTGTGATGGTTAAAAAAAAGAGGCTGCCTCGTTACCGAGACAGCCTCTTCCTGATAATCTGTCAAAAGATTTTACCGCGCGCTGCAGTCAATATCCACAAGGCTGCTATTCCAGCAATGCCAGATGTCGTTATAAAAGATACTGCCTTCTTTGGTTTCCATGCTGTAGTTTATTTTTACGAGATTGTCCTCGCTCTTGTCATAGATATCATAATAGACATTGAACGCAGGATCTAAGGTAATGCCATAGTGAACGTAGTCTCCGTATCCTTCTGTGCCGGATAACATATTGGTATATAAAACATCTCCGGTACTGTTTTCCCAATCACGGTTCCAGTCAATTTTAAGAAATTCCGTATTGGTGAGAGGTCCAAGATACAGGGTCCAGTCGCCATGGGTCCTCAAAATATCACTGGTTCCCTTAAACCAAAGAAAGTTGCTGAATCCTCCCTGCTGAGAAACATACATTTTCCATTCAACAGTGCTGCCTGAAACATCAGCCAAAAGTTCAGCCGTATAGTTAATCGATTCCACGGTTACCGGATAGGACCATTTCCAGGAATCATTATCGAGGCGAACGGGTTCCTGGTGTATTGCTTCAACGTATGCGGCCACCGGAACAGCCAGTGTAACGGTGAGAATGGCATTCCAGACTCCTGCAGTTACTGCCGCCACTGACCAGTTCTCATAGGTCTGTGTGGATTTGCCATTGTGCTGGAAATCACTGAAGTCAATCACGAAAGCCGATTCAGGAGGCAACTGGGGAGCATCCTTGCTGTTGTCTTTTTCACAACCAGCCATTAACAAAGTACCCACGAGTATTATCCCTGCATAAAGCCTGTTTACTGTCTTTTTCATGTTCTTCAATTTTGAGATTCTATCCGGGTATAATACGTATTTTGCCTTAAAATGTTCTGCTCATGCATAAAATTTCTAAGGTATTATTTTAATCTTCAATATGTTGATAACATGATATAATTTGATCATTCCTGAATAAAATCATTGCAAAGCCTTATCTTCGGTATTTATCTTTGTCATCATCAAAAAGGGTTAATATATTTACTGCAACGTATGTTCACGTTATGACTTCATCTGACAAATACCGCATTGATAAGTTTTTATGGGCTGTAAGGATCTATAAGACCCGCAGCATGGCTGCTGAAGCTTGCAGGAAAGGACGCATAGTGATAGAAGGGATCCAGGTTAAACCTTCACGGCTGGTAAAAACGGGAGATATTATCCTGGTCAGGAAAATGCCGGTGGTATATACAATAAAGATATTAAAACTGCTTGAAAACCGTGTCTCAGCGCAACGGGTACCTGAATTTATTGATGATGTGACGTCGATTGAAGAACTCCATAAACTCAAGGTCAATGAGACGGTATTTTATGCTCGTGAAAAGGGAACAGGCAGACCAACAAAAAAGGAAAGAAGAATGCTCAACAAAGTAATCGGAGGGTAGATTATAACCATAATAACAATGATTATCGCTCAGGAAAAACGGAAATCAAATATTGCTGAATACATACTTTACATGTGGCAGGTGGAGGATATCATCAGGGCCTGCGAATTCAATATCAACCTCATTGAACAAAGCTATGTGAGCAGATTTAACCAATCCGGCCGCTTAATGGAGGAAATAAAGGACTGGTATGTCAACCTTATTCTGATGATGCACGAAGAAGGCATACGTGAAAAAGGGCACCTGAGCTTTTTAAATACCCTTGTCCGCGACATGAACGATCTTCATTTGCGTTTGCTCAGCAGCAGGGAGGAAGTCAGGTATCAAAGCCTTTACACAACAGCAGTCGTTCCCCTTCGTGAGTTTAAAAGCAAGCTGCCGGCTTCCAATATCAGCGACATAGAAGCTTGTCTTGATGCACTTTATGGGTTGCTGCTGCTGCGCCTCAGGAAAAAAAACATCAATAAGGAAACGGAAGTGGCGATGGCAACATTCAGCAGAATGCTGGCTTATTTGTCTGATAAATTCCATAAGATAGAACAGGGGAAAGCGGAGGTTTAGGAAGGTTGTCGGCCTGCCTGAGTCAGGCAGGTTGTCAGTTGTCAGTTGTCGGCCTGACTGCCGTCAGGCACGTTGTCGGCAGTCAGACAGGTTGTCAGCCTGCCTGCCGTCAGGCAGGTTGTTGAGGGTTGTGAAAGTTATTGTTGATATGGTTTTCCACTATTCCATTATTCCACTATTCCACTATTCCACTTGCCTGCTAAAACAATTCACAATTTCCCCGATATAAAACCGGTGAAAATCCTGTCCCGGGTAATATTTATTTATGATTTCGGATACGATAAAATTCTCTGGTTTGATGAAATCAGCATAAAGCTTTTTGCATTCAAAAACCAGTACAGCCTGTTCAAATGAAATGCTCCCCATGTCCAGTTCCATCGGTTTAAGGCCAGTATGGGAAATTTTATCCGTGTCTTTTCCCGAATGCGTGCCGCAAAAATCCAGCATATTATGGTATTTGTCCTCCAGAAAGCTCAGGGTAAAATAATCGGATTTCTCGGCAAACTCAAATGTAAAGCGGTGAGGCCGGATAAAACAAATGGCAACGGGCTTGTTCCATAAAATTCCCAGGGTACCCCAGCTGGCGGTCATGGTATTAAAATGGCTTAGATCACCGGCTGTTATCAGCATCCATTCATGGTTGATCTTTTGAAAAAAATTGGTTTTCAGTTTTTCAACCCTGGTCTTTTTAAAAGGTTCAGGAATCATAACAGGTCAATTGATTATTTCGTATCATGATAACAAAAATAATCAATCAGAATTTCTTCTGTTGTTTTTTTATTAATTTCGAATCCTTCAAAACCAACTATTATCCTGCTCTATAATAATATAACCCCGGATCAATATCTTGAATGACGGTATTATTGACAACAAATTGAATGAGAACCAGAGAAAAAGAAATACTTTTTTATGCTTCAGCCGGCCTCAGGGTATATGACACTGAAAAAGACTGGTATAGAACAGAAAAAAAACATCGTAAGCAGGTCATCAACCCTGTCCATCCTATTTATTTTTTTCTTAACTTGTTGTATTAATTTTCAGACAAATATTAGCGTGTTCCGGAACAAAGGCATCGATGAATGGTCGATCAAGTACTGGCTTGTGCAGCAATACATGAGCCTGGGATACTGGATTTATTTCCGTAAAGTTGAATCCGTGAACCGCTCCTATCTACCTCTGAATATGCCTGTTATCATGGCACCTAACCATCAGAACGCGCTGATGGATGCCCTGGCATTTGTTTATGATACCCGGTTACAGCCGGTATTCCTTGCCCGGGCTGATATTTTTAAAAGGAAAACCATCATCAGCATCCTGAACACCTTTAATATCATGCCTATTTTCCGGATCAGAGATGGTATAAGCAATGTAAGAAAAAACGATGAGGTATTTGAAAAAAGCCTTAGGGTCCTGCAGAATAAGCTAAATCCGCTGTGCATATTTCCGGAAGGGAATCATGGAGACAAACGAAGGCTCAGGCCATTGGTGAAGGGTATTTTTCGTATTGCCTTTATGGCTCAGGAGGAGCATGGGGAAGAAGCAGCGGCTAAAATAATTCCCATCGGAGTTGATTATGGTCATTACCAGAAGTTCCGCACAACCCTCTTTCTCAACTACGGAAAACCAATTGAGATAGCTGAGTTTTATCCGTTGTGGAAAATCAACCCGGTAGATGCCATCAACCATTTGCGTGACCGCCTGTCAGCAGAGCTCGAAAAGCTGATGATCCATATCGGGACCGTTGAATACTATGACTTGTATATGAATCTCAGGGTGGTTTATAATGCAACCATGCGGCAAAAGATGGGGATACGGGATAATTCGCTTGCCGGCCGGTTCAGGGCTGATAAAAAAATGATTGAACTTCTGGACCAGACCCTGGAAAAGGATCCGGCTGTCATATCGGCATTGAATCAACAAATGAAGGAATATCAGGCAGGAATGAAACAATATAATTTCCGCGACTGGGTGATCGAAAAAGGGAGGTTTTCCCTGATTTCACTGCTGGCAAAATATTTATTGATGATCCTGGCTTTGCCGGTCTTTGCCTATGGTTATTTAACCAATATTCTTCCTTTTACAATCCCGGTCAGCATAACAAAGAAAAAAATTAAAGATACGCAGTTTCACAGCACTTTCAAATTTGTGCTGGCCCTGATTTTTTTCCCGGTTATGTATCTTCTTTTAATGATCCCGGGTTTTATACTGATTGACAACGGATGGGCGAGGCTTGCTTTTATTTTATCACTTCCCCTGGCCGGAATGGCAGCTTACGCTTATTATACCCATTTTAAGAAAATGAGGTCCAGGTTCAGGCTATACCGGTTGAACCTTGCCGGGAATTCTGCTGTTAAAAAGATGGCCGGCCTGCGAAAGGCTATTATTGAACAGATGGACCGGATCACGCAAAATCTATAAAGAATGAAAATAGCTGGGAAAACTATCTGGATCACAGGAGCATCTTCGGGCATTGGCGAATCGCTCAGCATAGAAGCGGTAAAGAAAGGGGCCTATGTCATTCTCTCGGCCCGGAATATAAAAAAACTTGAAAATCTGCAGCAGCGGCTTGAAAAAATTTCTCCCGGCAGTGCCACCATAATGCCTATGGATGTCACCAAAAAAGAAGACATTGAAAAAAGCGTTGAAACGATTACCAGAACCCATGAACGGATCGACATTCTCATCAACAATGCAGGCGTCAGCCAGCGTTCTCTGATGGTTGAAACGCCTGTTGAAGTGGACCGGAAGATCCTTGAAACCGATTTTTTCGGCGCGGTAACGCTTACCAAGGCTTTGCTGCCTTATATGATAAAACAGGGCGGAGGTCAGCTGGTCGCCATCAGCAGCATGACCGGTTTGTATGGCTTTCCGATGCGGTCAGCTTATTCGGCTGCAAAACATGCTCTCCGGGGTTTTTTTGAAACAGCAGCGCTCGAACTATGGAATGATAACATAAAGGTTACCCTGGTTTACCCCGGACGCGTGCATACTGACATTACGCTATACTGCCTTGATAAAGACGGCAAACCATACGGCATCATGGATCCGGGCCAGCTCAAAGGGATACCGGTTGAGATATGCGCAAAACGAATCATCAGGGCGGTCGAGAGAAACAAAAAGAAATTACTACTGGGTACCGGAGAAATATTTTTGTATTATATGAAAAAGTTCATTCCCCCGATATTTTATCTGATAGCCAGAAAAACAAGTCCTATTTGATTCTATTTAAAGTCCCCGGACTTCAAAACAACAAACAATGACCTTCAAAAACCTTATCTTATGAAAGAAAAAGTAATCAGCGGCATACAACAGATCGGCATCGGTGTTCCCAATGTCGGGGAAGCCTGGAAGTGGTATAAACAAAATTTCGGCATGGACATCAGGATGTTCGAAGAGTCTGCCGTGGCCGAATTTATGCTTCCCTACACCGGAGGTAAACCCCAAAAAAGGCATGCTGTTCTAGCCCTTAATCTTCAGGGGGGCGGAGGGTTTGAGATCTGGCAATATGTCGAACGCAAACCCCTTTCTCCCAATTTTACCATTCAGCTTGGCGACCTGGGAATATTTGCAGCCAAAATAAAATGCCATGATGCCAGGGAAGCCTTTGACTTCTTAAAAGGGAATGGCGTGGAGATGATCAGTGGATTACTGGCCGACCCGAGGGGAAAAGAGCATTTCTTTGTTAAGGACCCTTATGGCAATATATTTCAGCTGGTAGCCAGCAAAAACTGGTTTAAAAATGAAAAGAAACCAACAGGAGCAGCCTATGGTGCCATCATTGGTGTATCTGATATCACCAGGGCAAAAGAGTTCTACAGCAGTATCCTTGGTTACGATACGGTAATTTTTGACGAAACAGCCGTGTTTGGTGAATTCGCAACCCTGCCCGGAGGCAATTCAAAAATTCACCGGGTGGTGCTCAGACATAGTAAACCCCGGGTAGGAGCATTCAGTCCCATTTTCGGAAACAGCGAGATCGAGCTGGTACAGGTATTGGACCGGAAGCCGGAAAAAATCTACAAGGAAAGATTCTGGGGAGACCTCGGGTTTATTCATCTGTGCTATGATATTAATGGGATGGATTTATTACGGGATGAATGCCGGCAAAAAGGATGTCCCTTCACTGTGGACGTCGATCACAGCTTTGATATGGGAGAAGCAGCCGGCTCATTTGCATATACTGAAGATCCGGATGGGACGCTGATCGAATTTGTGGAAACCCATAAGATCCCTATCCTGAAAAAGATCGGCTGGTATCTGAATCTCCGGAAAAGAGATCCTGAAAAGGCATTACCGCGGTGGCTGCTGAATGCCATTGGCTTTAACCGGGTTAAAGAGATCTGACGGGAGAGACAGTCATGCAGCCTGCCTGCCGGTAGGTAGGTCGTGCAGTCGGTTAATCATGCAGTCGGGAGGTTATATTTGGCAGTTTAGCTGTTTAGCGGTTTAGCGGTTTAGGTGTTTAGGTGTTTAGCGGTTTAGGTGTTTAGCGGTTTAGGTGTTTAGCGGTTTAGGTGTTGGCTGTTGGTTTTTAACTTTTAGTTTTTAGTTTTTAGCTTATTGCCTTATGCCTTATGCCTTATGCCTTATGCCTGCTTCTTCAACTGATCTTCTTAAGATACAACAAATAATTCCTGTTATAGGTGATCCAGCTCTGTACTATTTTCTTTCCGAAGAATTTTAACAGAACGGGGGTCAGTGGCGGGAAGTAAGCCCTTTTATACATTTTCCTTACAAAAGTAAGCAGGGTCTCTCCTGTCGCATTCAACGCATCGTTGAGCCCGCTGGTATAGGAATAAAAATCACTGAAACAACTGATCATCCCTTCCTGCAATTGTTTTGGGGTTAGGAGCTTTGGCTTAAAAACCACATGCATGGCATCGTAATATTCCCAGTGCTTGTGCAGCAGCCTTCCTTCACTTTCGATCCGCCGGTAAAATTCAGTTCCCGGCAGGGGTGTCAGTACCATATATTGAACAGAGGTGAGCCCGCTGGCAAGACAAAACTTTGAAGTGGACCGGAAAATATCATGGGTATCGGAATCGCTTCCGAACATGAACATACCATGTACCCTTATGCCGTTCTGCCGGAATACGGTAATGGACCTCCTGATATCCTCCACGGTCTGATTCTTACTCATTTCTTTCAGACTTTCAGGATTAATGGACTCAAAACCGATATAAACCGTTCTGCAGCCGGCTTGTTTCATTCGCTGTACCAGCGGTGCATCTTTTGTCACTTCAGTTCTGAGCTGAGCTGACCATTGGCCGTTATATCCTGTTTGTCTTATCTTATCAAGCATCTCATGGGTACGCTTTTTATTTACCACAAAATGATCATCCACAAAAAAGATTTGTTTGCCGCGATATAAGGCAACTTCTTCCATTACTTTATCCACGCTCCTTATGCGGTAACCGCGGCCAAACATTTCAGTAACCGAACAAAAATTGCAGTTGTAAGGGCAGCCCCGGGATGTCATGATGGGATATATCTTCATCTTTTCCCATCCTTTGAGCAGTTTAAAATCAGGAATGGGGAGTGTATCCATATCCTCAACAGGAGCTCCAAAAACAACCTTATTGGAAAGCTTTCCTGACAGCAGATCCACAATGTAATTTTCGGCTTCCCCCACAAAAACCTGGTCGAAATCGTTGATTACATCCCCGGGCATCATGCTGGCATGTATACCGCCAATAATGGAGTGCGATCTTTTCCCGAGGCGGGATCGGATGGCTTTATATTCCTTGGCAATTTCCTTACCCCTGGTTATGGTAGCTGTCATGCAGCTCACACACAAAATATCAGCGGTCTCAAGTTCAGCCTGTGCTATCTTTCTTCCCAGGATATTCTCATTTATTATGGAAGCCCTAAAGCCAGCCTGTTCAGCAATGGTAGCCAGGTTTAAAGGTCCCAGCATGGGAATGGTCATAAATTTGTCAAAGACATTGGAAAAGGCTCCGCGAGGTTCTACAAATAATACTTGCATAGGATATTCCTTTTTTATTTTATTACTTTTTTATTGAAATATTGAATGAGCAACAGATCCACTCCCAATATAAACAAAGATAAAGGCCAGAATTTCGATGAAATGCTGAAAACCAGGAAAAAGATAAGAAAAAGGGTTATAAACAAAAGGGCAGAAAGCATATATACCATCTTCCTTTTAAAAACGGAAACCAGCAGAAAGCTCAGCCCCACGATAGCCAGAAAAACCGGCCAGTCATGGCCCAGTTTATTCCATCCGGTAAAGTTGAGATAGTAAAAGAATAATCCCAAGGTGGCTATGAAAGATCCCAGCCATAACATGGCAAGGTCTTGCTGTTGCCGTTGAAAGAACAGGATCGCAAATCCTGAACCCAGGATGATAAGCAGTGCAGGCCAGTGCCTGCTGACCCCAGTTATGACGCTGAAGTTCTCCGTGGTAATGATCGCTCCGGCAAGGATCAGGATCACCGACAAGAAAACAATGCTGCCTGTACTTTTCATGGGAAATGAATTCCATTTATCTCCGGATTTCGGTTCAGACCGGCGATTTTGCTTTTCAAGCAAAAGTAAAGGTAGGCAATTATATATTGCGTTGAACCAAAAAACAAAATTACGGTCTGTCAGCAGGTAATTTTTTCAGAAATACGTTTTAATGAGCGGACTCAAAACGGCAAACCGCAGTAAATAAGAAACCGTACATCCCCATGTTTTACCATAGATCTGTAGGGTTGTTTAACAGTTGCATTTCAGCTTGTACGCCAGCATACTCAATAATGCTGAAAGCACAGCTTAAGGGTGTTCCATAAGAAAATAAACAACTGTTAATCCCTTTATGATTTACTTAGGGCTTTCTTTATCAAACCAACAATAATAAGCAATAAACCACCGCCAACACCGCCACCTGCAATACTGGTGATGATCCCACCCAGGTCCAGGCCTCCTCCGGCTGTTCCAACACCCAGTAGGTTAAGTAGTTGTCCACCAAGACCACCACCAACGATACCCAGGATAGAATTAAGAACCGTTCCCAATGATAATTTCTTCATCAGGGCACCAGCGGCATTACCACCCAATGCTCCACTAATGAGTTGAATGATTAAAGACCATACATTCATGATTTTAAAGATTTTAGGTTAATACTTAAATATTGTTAGGATAGAAAAAACGGGTTTAATTAAAATGGGTATTAAAGCTAATATTTTTTATTAACATACAAACAATATGGGTTGAATACTTGGTTATTTACATTATATTTAGCCCATTATTGAAGAATTGGAGGAACATATAGTCTTGCAGTCATGCAGCCTGCCTGCCGGCAGGCAGGCTTGTCACTTTCTTATCTTTGTTTCTAATGCTGAACATAAAACCATAAATGCCAAATGATACTCCATGTATTGCAAACTGAAAAAACCCCTGAGGTTACACTGGATGACACGCGCAGCCTGTTTCAGATAAAAGGGAATTGCCTTCCCGAAAACATAAGGGATTTCAGCCAGATGGTGACTGAAAAGCTCGAAGGTTATTTACAGGAACTGGACAGGGACAAGACGAATAAATCTAAAAACATGCCATTCAGGATTAATTTCAAGCTTGGATATTTTAATACGGCCGCTGCAAAATTTATTGCAGATGTACTGATGATTATAAAACCTCATCTTGAGAAGGACAGCCCCATTAAAATATACTGGCATTATCACGAAGAAGATTATGATATGCTGGAAGCCGGTGAAGACATAGCGACGATGGTTGAAGTACCCATGAACTATGTGATGGTTGCGGAGAGTAATGAGCAATGAACAATGAACAATTGGTTGCTAGCTGCTAACTTTTTACTTCTGGCTACCAGCCACTTCCCCGCCCTTCCAATCTTAGCAAACAAAAAGACCTGACAGGTTAAAACCCATCAGGTCTTCTTTTTTACTTCATCTTTCGCATGTTTATTTAAAATTTATTTCCAGGTTGCTTATCGCATACGGATTATAAGGTACAAGCGATCCGATATTCGATTCAAGTCCTGCATACCCGTTATCCGGGGCAATACCCCCCTGGAGAAATCCATGGGTATTGAAATAACCCGGAGCATCGGCGTTTTTCAGATAAGGTATCAGCAAGGTAGCTACTTCATCGGGATTGAGGGTCAGTCCCCATTTAGCATATTCGTCAACAATATAGTTGGTAAATTCCCGCGTAAGTACCTTTTTTATTGAGTTATTTTCCAGTATATCAGTTCTTTCCGTAATATCGGCCAGACTTGACGGTAATCCAACCTCAGCCACGGCAATATCGTTTTTATCGTCACCCGAGGCTACGAAAGCCCAGTTAAATCCTATTGCCTGATCATCATTGCGGTTAAATTGAGCATTCGGGTGGTTGGAATTACCATATACATCCACGATATCTCCATGTTTGCCGACAAACATTTTCATGGTTTCCAGGGCAAAAGGATGGTAATTCTCAACCGGCAGTCCTGCTATTTCCACGATCATATAGGTTTCATAATCACCGGTTCCCTTTTCCGAATATTCAATACTGAACATGGTATTGTCAGCACCGGCGTTTTTTTTGCGGTTGAGGTTGTATGGTTTAAAAACTGCTATGCCTTCCACCGGGTCCTTGCTCCAGAAAATCTGCATGCCAACACCGCCATCATCATTGCCTTCCGATTCAGCATCGGTTATGGTCAGCTGGTATTCCCATTCACGGTCTCTGAATTCAACATCCTTAACTACCTCGAGGTTCTTTACGCGATTGTCCTCATCGCTGGTAAAACTAAGGTAAATCACGTCTTCAATATGATAAGCATGGATGCTCCAAATCGCAGCTTCCACAATATCGGCAGCTCCTTCACCCACAGCGATAAAGGTGTTCAGGTGCCAATAGATAATATTGCCGTTCACAGTATCGACCTGGGAACTTTTTAACGAAGCAGACTTGAAATTTGAATTGCTCAGTGCGTTGGGAATATCAACCTTAAAATGTTCGGGAAGAATGCCATACTCCGATTCATTCGGGTTAACATTATCCATTTCACAGGCATTGAAAAACAGCGCACCCATCGCTGCACCAATTCCTAAAAGAAGATTTCTTGTTTTCATACTATTGCTTTTTAAGTTTGTAATCAAACCGATTTCAACAGTATCACACAAGACAAAGGGATTACCCTGATAAAAAGAGAAAAAAAATGTAAATAACTGAATATTAACAACAATATTGGAAGGATGAAATGTAGAGACGCGATTCATCACGTCTCTCTACACCCATTATTTACCGACCCGGGTCGTATCCGACAGCACCATGCAGGCAGCAAACCAACCCCGGATGCCGTGGCTGAAATTGGTGGGGACATTGCCTTGTTCAACATCAAAATATCCGCCACGCCATTCCGTCTCCAGCAAAAGAGACCTGATAAAACGCTGATGCTCATCACTAAGGGAATATTTCCTCCGTATGATCTCGGTATTGCCAGGGAAAGGGATGACCTGCCTGTCAGGGGCAAACAATTTCCCTATATCGATGTTATCGAGGGTGTAGAAGGTCTCTGAGGCCTGACAGGAACCATAGGCGTTGCAGTATTCCTGCGAACCCGACCAGTTATAGAATACCTCTGTCATAGAAGCCTGGTTGCCGGAATGGTATACAAACCGGTAAAGGCTGTCATAGGTTACAATGTCAAAATCTTCGAACGGAGTGATACCCACCATTCCCGCATGGGCAGTGTCAGCATAGTCCTTATAAGATATAATCAGGCTGTAATCGTTACCGGCCGCAGCCCTGAAAGGTACGGTAGAAAAATAAACTCCGTTTTCGGCTGTACCTTCTGCAAATGTAATCGCAGTATCGTTGACCATAAGGCTGATTGCCGCCCCTGAAACCCCTGCCGGAGTCTGGTTAAGGCCATCTGCTGACTGGTACAGCCTGACTTCCTGATTTTTCAACTCATTGGTAATGATGCAATCGGCTACCAGTAATGTTTCATCGGGCTGAATATCCCATGTGGTAATCCTTTCACATGAGAGCATCAGTACAATGAGGAAAAATCCTGTTATATATTGGCTAAGGCATTTTATCATCAGAACTTCATGCTGTAGGTTATTGAAGGAATCATGGAATACATATAACGGTATGTCGCAACCTGCTCATCAAAATTATAGGTATCAGCCGGCACACGGAATTTTCCATTTTCATCCTGCATTTTATTGAAATTCAGGAAAGCATAATTCCGGAATGAAAACAGGTTATAAAACGCAATGGAAATATGGTGCTCAAATCTTTTCTGATTCCTGTTCAGCCGCCACATCGAACCCAGATCGATCCTTTTGTAATCGGGCAGCCGGTCATTGTTCTGCAGGGCATATACCGGGACCTGTTTCCCCCTGTAATAATAAAAGCCTGCAGGCGTCGAAAGGGCCATTCCTGATGTATAGACGACATTTACGTTCAGCGTCCAGCGGGGCCTTGCCATAAAATCAAGGGATAATGAAAAATCGATTGGTTTGTCCTGATGTGAAGGATATCTCCGGTTATTATTCAGCCCTTCAATGGTTAAAAAACTTCTGGTATAAGCATATCCGATCTGTCCCGTAACCTTCCCCTGGGACTTTTTCAGCAAGATCTCAAAACCATAGGCTTCTCCGTCGCCCTGCCGCAGTTCTCCCTCCAGGAAACGATTCAGCAGCATTTCAGCATGGTCGCTGTATCCTACCTGGTTAATCATTTTCTTGTAATATACATCGGCACTGATATCCATCGACCTGGCCGGCCATGCCTTCAAATATCCCAGGTCAACAATATGGGCTGATTGTGGCTTTATATTGGGTCCGGATGGCAGCCACACTTCCAGTGAGTTCAGGGGACTTATGCTGTTGTTTATCTGATTAATATGCTGAACGGTACGGTTATAGGAAGCCTTAATATAAGCCATGTGGCCTGTTCTCAGAGAAACCGAAATGCGGGGTTCGGGAAAGTTTTTGGAATAGTAGCGTTCTCCTTTGGCATATTCATTTTGAGAAACCGGATAATAGGACGCATCGTAGATTATGCTGAAAGCCTCGCCATAATTGCTCCAGTTTGAAAACCGCAGTCCGTAATTAATGCCGAGCCAGTCGGCAATTTTCTGCTCATAGCCGGCATAAAAGACAATTTCTCCTGAATTCACCTCGGATACCCTCATATCGCTTTGGATTGCAAAAGATGATTTATAGTTACCGGGATTGAAAAAATAAACGCCGAGGTTTACACCAAAGTTTATCTTATGGCGGGGATTGATGTACCACGCAAATTCCGACTTGATGTTCGAGCTGGTAATGTCTGAATTCCAATAGATCTTTTCATCATAGTTGGTATATAATGAATAATCATACTTGCTGCTGTAAAAGGTTGTGTTGGAGAATAGCCTGTTCCCGTATATATGATTCCAGCGCAGGGTGAGGGAATTATTGCCCCATTCCAGTCCGTTCCTCACGACGGCCGGTTTATTTATAAATATATCCTTCCCGGAAAACAAGGTTAAAAACAAGCGGTCCCTTTTCCCCAGTTTTACATTGAACTTGGCAGTAAAATCGGTAAAATAGAGATCCTCAACCGAAGGATTCAATTTTTTGACGAAGTATCCAAAAGTCGACCTCCGGACAGATAAGAACCAGGAGCTGGCATCTTTCTTAAACGGACCTTCCAGGCTGATCCTGGTAGAAACAAGGCCTGTACTTGCGCTGCCTGAGAACCGCTGCATATTGCCATCGCGGGTGCGGATATCCATGATGGAAGAAAGCCTGCCTCCATACTGGACAGGGAAATCGGCTTTATAAATCTCGGTATGTTTGACGGCCTCAGGGATTATCGGTGTAAACAAGCCAAGCAGGTGTGATGGATTATAAAGAGGTGCTTCATCAAGCAATATCAGGTTCTGATCACGGTTGCCGCCCCGTACATAAAAATAACTCGAACCATCACTCTGGAAGCTTATACCGGGCAACAGGTCAAGGGATTTTAGCATATCAGTTTCACCCATTGCGGCGACGTGCTGCTGTATGGCTTTAGCCTCCATATTGCTCTGGGCAGCCCGGGCGTTTGCAACAAGTTCCTCCTTATTCACTGCTGAAACGATAATCTCTTTGACCGAATATGGAATCGGTTTGAGGTTGACATTCCAGGTGGCGTTGCCATGCAATGCCACCGTCCTGCTTTCAATCGCATAGCCAAGGTGCGATGTTTCCAACGTATAGACACCGGCCGGCTGGGTTATGGAAAAAAAACCATAATGGTTGCTTAATGCTCCGGTTCCGGTTTCCCTTATATAC
>Ga0105094_10000353_pt1 | contig 22085 bp, 22 predicted proteins | sample PPLLak1March2015_2_FD_87023 | JGI IMG/M metagenome (GOLD analysis project Ga0105094, IMG submission 87023) | Freshwater sediment microbial communities from Prairie Pothole Lake near Jamestown, North Dakota, USA - PPLs Lake P8 Core (3) Depth... | ecosystem: Environmental > Aquatic > Freshwater >...
AGGGTGGGCACGACTTCTTGTGCCCACCACAATTGCAAAGGGATTTGCGCCCGGCTGTGCTGGAGGCCTCCGATGGTGGTCATCTGCTCTTGGAACGCGGCTGCATTTTTCCGGCGAACCATGGGGGGTGTCACTTCAAAGGGAAGTCGACTTCAGGCGGTCAGAGGATCCTCACCACAAGTTGAGTTGACGCATAGGGATTCGAGAGTTGGCGACCCGAATCTGCTCTCCTGTTTCTCGCCACCCGTTGCATGGTGGCTTACCAGCTGACAGCAGCGACCGAAATCCGGCGGAGCTGGCTGAAGGGCTCAAGGTGAGGACGGGATCATGAGCGCTGTTGAGCCAGAAATCATCATCGAGGAGAACCTGCCTCGGGATGGTCTCCAGAATGAAGCGACGCTTTTTTCGGCTGAGGATCGGGCTGCAATCGTTGAGAGGCTCGTGGGCTGCGGGTTGAAGAGGATACAGATCGGATCATTCGTCAATCCCGAGCGTGTTCCCCAGATGGCCGGCACCGAAAAAGTGGCTGCGCTTCTCAGGCCGCGCACCGGGGTAATCTATTCCGCTCTGGTGCTGAATCGAAGGGGGCTCGAGAGAGCGGAGGACTGTGGAATCAGGCATGTTTCAGTGTTTGTCTCAGCCAGCGAGACCCACAGTCTTCGAAATAGCAACTGCTCCGTGGATGAAGCCATGGCGGGTGCGAGGGATTTGATTGAGCGCGCAAAGGAGGGTGGATTCACGGTTCAGACAGGCGTCATGAACGCTTTTGGCTGTCGTTTCGAGGGGGTGATTTCGTCCGAGCGTGTCCTGCAAATGGTTCGAGACTTTTCGGATCATGGCGCCGACGAGATCAACCTCGCGGACACTTCCGGCCTGGCCAATCCTGTTCAGGTTCAGGCCTTGATCCTGGCCACGCGATCGGTGACGAAGCTTCCGCTGGCTCTTCACCTTCACGACACGTTCGGATTCGGAATCGCGAATGCCTATGCAGCCTGGAATCTCGGCGTGAGGCGATTCGATGCCAGCTGTGGCGGGCTTGGAGGATGCCCTTTCATCCCGGGAGCCGCCGGCAATATTCCCACCGAAGACCTCGCGTGGTTCTTCGAATCCATGGGCGTGTGCACCGGGGTGGATCTGAATCGCATGTTGGAAATCGTGATGGAACTGGAGCGGAAGCTGGGGAGGCGTTTGCCGGGCAGACTGGCCCACGCCGGTTTCAATGGCGCCCCTCTCAGATGTCACAGTGGATGATGTGGTTGCGGCGAGCGCGTTCCGAGCGCAATGAAAATGAACCCTCTTGAAAGCTGATTCTGGAGGCTGCTCACCAAAAAGGAGAAGGTCATGAATTCCAGGAGACGGGCGTTTCTGGGTGTGATCCTGTTCACAGCATCGTTGTGTGCCTGCACTCGGTTTCCCTATAGGCCGCTCCCCCCGGGCGAGGTGAGGCTCATGCGACTCGAAGTGCCCGAGACCATGCAGGTGGATATGGACTACCAGGCGGTTTTGAGCATTCGTGCTGCCGGGGTCCCGGTGGTCAAACAGGCATGCTTCAGATGGCTTTCCGAAGTTCCTTCCGTTGCGAATTCGTCCATGTACTGGTACAACTACGAAGCGTCCAGCAATGAGCCCCTGGGTTCCGCCCGTTCGCGCTGGCTCGCCGCAGGTCCATATTACGATTTTTCAGGACCTTTCTGCGTGGAGGCCGAAGGGATCACGGTCATCCCTCCGAATCGAGTGAACATTCGCTTCCAGGCCAAGGGACTCAAGCCCCACTATAACGCGCTGGAGTGCTACATAGAATATCTCATGGATGGTCAGGTCAGAGAGAGTAATCGAGTGAGCGCCCAAATCAACACATCTCAGTAGGGCGTTCAGGAGTGGCTTCAGGTTCTCGTTTGCTCCAGTTCCGGCGGCAGACGGTGCCGTGCGATCGGGTGGCATCAGGCATGCTTGGTCACATTTGAACCATACTCATCTCAAATGACTCTGGGAACAAGGCGGCACCCTGAAAAGGGTGAAACGGACGCTTTTTGATAGGGCAAAGGAGGGACCCATGGGCAGCGTTTACAAGATCATCGAACTGGTCGGAACGAGCGGCACTTCCTGGGAAGAAGCCGCAAAGACGGCGCTTGAGACGGCGTCGAAATCCTTGCGTGATCTTCGCGTTGCGGAAGTCACCGAATTGGACGTCAAGATGGAGGAAGGCAAGGCCATTTACAGGGCCAAACTGAAAGTTTCTTTCAAGTACCAGTCAGGCAAGTACGAGGCCGGTGAATAGAATCGGTGTGAACGGTTTAACCAGAGCAGTCCCTGTGGTTTTCATGCGAGAGATGGAGTGGGTGCTTCTTTGTTCCGCGATGCTTCATCGAGCTCAACGTTAACACCCCTCGCAGGCACGACCCGGCGTGGATCGTAATCAGGATCGGCGCCGGGTGTGCCCCCTCCGCTTGCGCTCCGCCCAGCCCCGTTGATGGCAATTCTTCTTCCTCCCGGATGGTGAACTGCGCCGACAAGTGCCTGCAAGTCAACGGTGAGCGCTCAAGAGAGCCGGCCTGTACCCCGTGCGAATCGGGTTCCTCCTCAGGATGAAATGATTCAAGGTCAATGCCCTGCACGCCGAAGCTCTCTCAGGCTTTGCTCCAAATGACCGCCAGGGCCTTGGCCGGCGTCTCGCTCACGCAGCGAAAGCTGTGACTGATGTCCGATTCGAAATAGATGCTGTCGCCCGCCTCGAGCGTCTCCACTCGGTCAACGGTTCGAAACTCTACGGAACCCTCGGTGACATAAAGAAACTCCTCGCCCTCGTGACTCATGAAGACCATGTCCTCCGTATCCCGGATGGGGAATTCCACCAGAAAGGGCTCCATATTCTTGTTGGTCTTCTTCGTTTCCAGCGCGATATAGATGTAGTCGACTTCCCCTTTCTCCTGGTGAGGACGCCTCTCCACACGGATGCGCTCCCGCTGGCGTGTGATGGAGATCTTGTCGCTCCCGATCTCGTCCTGAAAGAAAAAGCCCATACCGACAGTCAATGCACGAGCGAGCTTCAGCAGGGTTGCGATGGGGGGAACCACATGGTCGTTCTCGATTTGGGAGAGAAACGGTTTGGACAGTCCCGTTTTTATGGCCAGGTCCTGGAGTGTGAAGCGGTTCTTCTGGCGCAGCTCACGGACCTTGTTTCCGATTTTGAAAGCTTTCACGGCAAGACTGATTTCCTGGTTTCTGCTCAGGGTCATCTCTCCTCCTCACAAGTCCATGAACTAGCCCGGCCCTCCACCGGACGCTTCCCCAGGAAAGGCGTAAAACTCCCCGTGCCCTCCCTTGAGATTCCCACTTCACGGCCAAATTTAGATCATTGTAAACTAGGTTTATTGAGAATAAAAACACAAAAACAGGGGGCAGACTTGAGCTCGGGAGCTGAGTGAGGGGCTGGAGAGCAGGCCGGAAAGAGGCAAAGGGCTTCGCGCCGTCAGTACACCTCTGCCTCCGCTCGATGCGGTATAGGAGCGGAGGCACTGCTCTCATGAAAGGCGGTCAAACGAGGGGCTCCAGGAATCCCTTAGTACATCTCTACAGAATTCAATGACCGGTTGAGTCGTCATTCCCGCGTGTCCCTGGCGTGAATCCAGAGGCCTTCAAATCCCTGGATCCCCGCCAAAAGCATGCGGGGATGACGTGCTTATTCAATGGACACTTTATTCTGTGGATGTGTACTTAGAAATGTTCGCTGTGCGTAAACTCGGCGATATCTCTTCGTTTGGGAGCTGAGGGCTCCTTGGCCGGGAATCCCATCGGGATCAAGGACACGAGCTCATATCCTTCAGGAACGCCCAGGACGGCCTTGGCCCGGTCGTGGTCAAACAGCCCCACGACGACTGTTCCGAGCCCGAGGTTGCGGGCCGCCAGACAAAGGCTCTGCGTGGCAATCCCGAGATCATACAGGAACCAGTCCCCAAACTTGGTGGTCACCTCGCCCTTATAGTAACCCGAGCTTTGCAGCTTGCCGCAGAGCGCGAGCACCACAGGGGCGTTGACCACGGCTTTGGTGGCAGGGTTTCCCTTGGAGAGGGTTTCCTGGAGCTTCACTTTCGTCTCGGCTTCACGAATGGTGATCACCTCCCAGCATTGAGTGTTGGCCCAGGATGGAGACCACTGAACAGCCTCGAGAACCTCGTTGATGAGTTGATCAGAGACGTCTTGTTCCTGGTAGCTTCGGATGCTTCTCCGATCGCGCAGCACTTCCATGAATTCAGGCATCTTTTCTCCCTTCGTCAGTTGATGAATGAGGATGGTCAACTGCCCGGCACCTCTCCCTGACGAGCAGATTGAATCCCCTCGAGAATCTCTCAATCATTCTGGCTGCCTGGTTGCTGTTCGGGTTGCCTTTGCAGTGCCGGCTTCTGGACGTCTCCCTCACGGGAATGGGTGGGCACGGCTTCAAACGGGAAGAGTATAGGCCAGGTTGGTGCAGGGGTCAATTCCGCGCGATGCATTCCGCGCGATGCACTCGTGAGAACAATCGATCATGAGCCAACAGCTGCGCCGCGGGGGCCACGTTTGAGGATTGGCGGTTGACTGTGCGGAACGGTTTGGGGCTCGTTCGGGTGCACGGATGACTAAAGTGATTACTTTCATTTCATAAAATGTTGCGCGAGGATGAACTGAGCTCCTTGACTTGCTTTTCATGGTGCAGACCGGGCACGGGAGTTGATACCTTTCACCATCGCGACAGGGAGCTGAGAGCGCGTTTGAAGAATCTGTGGCTCAGGATGTACTTACAAGGTTGGCGGATCGGCCGGTGCACAAGTTGCTGGAATGCAATATCCAGCAGGCGCGCTGAGCGCCGCAGCCGTGAAAAAGCTCGGTACATTTCCATTGCGATCGCGGCCCGAATTGATTAGGTTCCCCCAGGGTCGTCAATAGAGAGGGGAAAGGTTGTCAGCCAGGCCCCTGAGGAGATTTCGAGGAGTGCGACATGGAAACGGCGACGAAGGACTGCGGCTGCAAGACAAAGAAGGAAGGTGACGCAATGGAGGAGCGGTGCAATCGCGCCGACGAAGTCTGCGAACAGGCCTGCGAAGAATGCGGCCTGGAGGTCTCATCCTGGGAGGATTTCAACGCCCGGCAGGAGTTCATCGAGGGCCGAATCGACGAGAACGAGCTGACAAGCAGGGCGACCTCGGAAGTGGCCCACCATGCCCAGGTTTTTGGGAAATATCTGGTCATCGACAAAGAAGAACCGGAGTCTTCCAACGAGGAAAGCCGCAGGAAAGACCGTGCAAGGGAGGCGAACAGGATCTATCGCAAGGTCTGTGATGAAGCAGAACTGACACTATGCTTCTTCAGCGATTTCTCCAGTTGGAGCGATTACGTCAAAGGGACGCTCAGCGATACGGAGTTCTACGACCGGGCCAGAGATGAGGCGCAAAAGATAACGGGAGTCCAATAAGTTGGGTTGAGGCGCAAAGCTCTGAGGCTCGCCAGCCTTCCAAGCAGCACCTCAGCGCCGGAGAGGCGGGTATGTCTCTGAAAGACGACGCTCCGGCGCTGAGGTGCCGCGTTTTTTGTGGGCAAACGGAGAAGCTGCCGGCTGCCCGTTTCAGGGGGCAGTTGAGACCAGAACCGTGACCGGCTTTCAGAAGCGGCTGAGCAGCTTCTGTCGCAGGAGTCTTGCGTGGTCGGGAGCAGGTTGTCTGAGCGGTGCTCCCTCCAGTGAGCGAACCGGCATGACCAGCATGAGCGAGTTGAGCACGTAGATCGTCTCCGCTTTCGAAAGGTCTGCAGGGGACGTCTCCCTGGATTGGATTTCGCATCCCATTTGCCCCATGACCTTTCGAACCGCGTGGAGGGTGACACCTGGAAGCTGGTATCGGCTGAAGGGCGACCACCATCTGCCGTTGGTGCAACAGAGGAGGCTCCCTGCTGCTGTCTCTGTCACTGCTCCCGATGCATCCAAAATAACTGCTTCGTCAGCACCCGTATCGAGGGCTGCCTGTCTGGCCGTCAGGTAGAAGAGGTAGTTCAGGCTTTTGTGCATGGCCAATGGCGGCGCACAGCTGTTGCGAAAGACGGCAAGCCGCCACCCTTCCGAGTAACTCCGTTCAGTTGGAGGATGGTAGAGACGGCAGATCATGAAGATGGAGGGAGAGTCTGTGGCAGGCACTCCCATTCCCTCGCAGGTGCCTCTCGTCACCATGATCTTGACTGCTGCGGTCCCCTCACCCAAACCGTTCCTCTCCAGCAGCTCGGGCAAAACGGACTTCCAGTCAGGACAACTGCCAGCCCCCAAACGCAGGGCTGCCATGGAGTGCATCAGACGCTCAACGTGCTCAGAGAGGAACAGGATTCGCCCGTTTTCTGCACGCAGCGTCTCGAAGAGGCCATCACCATATTGGAAGCCCCGGTCCAGCGGGGAGATGCGACAAGCGTCGAGGGAGCTGAAAGCTCCATCGGCCCAGGCGACTGAGCCCGATTCACTCATGGCGCCCTCCATGCCCCGGTCCCTTGATCCCCTTGATGATCTCGAAAAGCGTTCGGCCTTTGTGCAGAGTCTCTTCGTACTCATCCGCCTCGTCTGAATCGAACACGATCCCTCCTCCGACGGAGAAGGTGCAGGTCTGGTTGTGGACCACGGCGGTACGTATGGCGATATTGAGATCCATGTTCTCATGCCACCCCAGGTATCCGATGGATCCCGTATAAACATGCCGAACGACCGTTTCGAGCTCATCGATGATCTCCATCGCCCGGATTTTGGGGCATCCCGTGATGGAACCCCCAGGAAAAGTGGCGCGCAGGATGTCCCCGTACGATGTCTGAGGCTCCAGTCTGCCCGTGACAATGGAGACCAGGTGGTGCACATTCTGGTAGGTTTCGATCCGCTTGTGCTCCTGGACGCGCAGGGTCCTCGGCACGCAGACCCGGCCGAGATCGTTTCGGAGGAGATCGACGATCATGGAGAGCTCGGCGTCGTCCTTGGGGCTGGACGACAGATCCCGGCGGAGGAGATCATCCTCGATCGGCGTGGCGCCCCGTTTTCGAGTCCCTTTGATGGGGCGCGTTTCGATGAAGTCCCCTTGTCTGAGTAAAAAACGTTCCATGGATGTGGAAAGAATCTGGTGGTCTCCACAGTTCACATAGGCATAGAACGCAGCGGGGTTGCGTGCGAACAGGGACTCCCACAGGCTGAATGCATCCCCCGAGAAACGAAAGCGGTAGCGTTGGGAGAGGTTGACCTGGTAGACGTCCCCAGCGGAGATGTATTCCCGCACACGCTTCACGGCCTCCATGTAGCTCCCACGGGAGAAATTGCTTTCGAGCGGGCCGACTTCAAGGATCTTCCCGGCGGCTTCTCGCGACAGACTCCCTGGGGCAAATTCGGTCCCCCCGCCTTCCGAGCGGTCGCCGTAGTCGAAATGCAGATGCGTGAGCGCCTGGTGCAGGCGGTCGTGAACGATCAATTGACGGGGCCACATGAGCCACAAGTCGGGGAGGTAACGGTCATCCTTTGCCGTTTGAGGAAGCCGCTCGATGACGTTTTTGAGGTCGTAGGCCAGGTAGCCCAGTGCACCTCCGGAGAAGGGGGGGAGAGTGAAATCCTCTGCGGGGCGCAAAGCTGCCATGAGCGTGTCGAGGAGTGCCAGCGGGTCCCCTTCGTGGGAGACAACGGCAGAATCGGTGTGAAGCGCGCAGCGATGACCCTTGGCAGTGAACACCAGGAAAGGATCCCAGGCTGCCAGGGAGTGTCTCCTCTCGGCCTCCGAAGCCGGGAAACCCCCGCTCAGCAGAACAACCGAAGAGGGATGAAGACCCACCTTGCGGGCCAGTTCCATGAAGTGGGCGTCGGTGGCTTCCTGAACGGGACGCTCGCAGTGGACCACTCCTACGGCTTCTCGGGGAAGCAGGCTGCTGACCTTCACAGGCAGGCCTCCAGAACTGCCTGCGGGTGTTGGCAGGCAGTCTTGTTGCCGTACCTGGGGAAACGGTCAGCCGTGAATTGCATGGCTTTATTCAGTCTTCGGAAAAAAGGTTGAATCTCCAGAAATCGGGAGACGATCTCCAGGCCGTATTCCGTCAGAAATGACTCGGGGTGGAACTGGACGCCATGGATCGGCCAGGATCGATGGCGTATGCCCATGATGACCTGGTCTTCAGCATGCGCCATGGGGACGATTTCATCCGAGCCCGGCACGATGCAGAGTGAATGGTAACGTGCCGCCCAGAAGGGAGAAGGCAGATTGCGAAACAACCCCTCACCCCCGTGGATCACTCGGGAACGCTTCCCATGAACCGGAACGGGAGCTCGCGCCGTTCGGCCCCCGAAAACCTCGTTGATGACCTGCATGCCGAGGCACACCCCCAGGATGGGAATGCTGGGACCAAGCCGCTCCACAACCTGTCTGCTCACCCCGGAATGAGCCGGATCCTTGGGGCCCGGAGAAATGCAGATCCAATCCGGGGACAGGCTGCGAATCTCGTCCACGCTGATGGCGTCGTGCCGAAAGACGTCGACCTCGATGTCAAACTCATAGAAAAGCTGCACCAGGTTGTAGGTGAATGAGTCGTAATTGTCGATCATCACCAGTCGCATGACAGCCCCCTTTTCTCCCATGGCAGGTGATTCGCCAAATCCTACCCTTCGCCATCATGAAGCCACGTGAGGAGTGAATCCGGAAAATAGAAAAGCCACCCCGACCAATGAGTCTGGGTGGCTCTCGCCTGACATAACTCAACACCAAATTATAAGCTCACAAGACCTTTTCTCAATCGCTCGCCATGTATCTCGAACAAGCACTTAGACAGAGACACCTGGATTTGTCAAGAAGGTTCGCCAGGCAGGAGAATGCTAGGGGTGGAGGGAAAGGAATCTCCATTTAGCGATTGGACTGGTATCGCCCCTCGAAAGAGGAAGCGGGGTCGCGGCCTTGATCGGTTCACCGGCGATAATGGCCTGGGGGTGGTTCACAATCATGTTTTCCGTGGCCTCTGAGCCGATGAGTTTCTCCAGCTCCAGAATCGCTTCGGCGACACGGGGAGCGCGAACCTTGGGTGTGTGGGCATCGGTGGCCATGATGTGGGCCATCTGGTGCTCGATGAGCGCAACCGTGAAACGGCGGACCTGGGGACCGAAACGCCCTTGAAGGCTCGCTGCCGTGATCTGACACAGGACGCCCATTTCCACCCAGCCGCAAAGGCGCTCCGGACGCTGGAGCAGTGCAGGATTGCGTTCGGGATGGCTGAGGACCGGTGTGATCCGCTGGTCCAGCAGGGTGCGCAGGCAGCTGTCGACGTAGCCTGGGACGAACTCGCCGGGAAGCTCGATGAGGACGTACTTTCCGGTGTCGTTGAGGGTGAGGAGATGGCCCGATGCGATGTGGGGGATGATGTCGGGCTCGAGCCTGATCTCGCAACCGGGATGCACCTTGAGCGGAACACCCGATTCGCCAAGCTTCTGTCGGAGCATGCCGCAGGCCAAAAGGACTGGTTTCCTGAAATTGTCGTACAATCCGTAAACCCAGTGCGGAGTGCACACCATTTCTGAGATGCCCTCGGCCACAGCCATGCGGGCCATTTCCAAACTTTGATGCCAATCGACGGGGCCGTCGTCCAGGCCTGGCAGCATATGACTGTGAAGATCGATCACCCTTCCGTGCCAGGGATGGGCTGGTGAGCCCTCGACCGCGGGGTCGGAAAGCCTAAACCTCGAGAATATCTGTTTGACAGACTGGCGAACACTTGGCCAGTGCATTGGCTACCTCTAAGAGCTCCATGAACCATTCGTTCCTGGGCCGTCCGATCTTGATGTCCATTTGCTGCATGGCTTCCGTCAGAGAAAAAGCCTCAATGCCGCGGCCGGCCAGTCCCAGAACCTGTGTGTCATGGATGTCCTGTTTCATGAAGTCCAGGAGTCTGAAAGCTGCGAAAGCTCCCATGCGCGACGCAATGATGCGGTCGAATGCCGTTGGGATGCCGCCTCTTTGCACATGGCCCAGGATGGCCGTACGAACCTCGAATTCATCCTTGCTCTCCTCTTCCATCAGCCGCCGTATGAAGTCCGTGGTGTAATGGTAAGAGGACTGTTCGTTTCTCAGAAAGATGACCATCCTCTTGCCGGTTCGGAAGCTGACTCGAAGTGTTTCCACGTCCTGAATCAGGTCTTCGAGACTGATCCCGGTTTCCGGAAGATAGGCCTTCTCAGCTCCCGAGGCCAAAGCCCCCATGAGGGCCAGGAATCCGCTCTGACGCCCCATCACCTCCACAATGAAGGCCCTTCGCGTCGTGCCGGCCGTGTGGCGTATTTTGTCGAGGGCTTCGATGATGTTGTTCAAGGCCGTGTCTGAACCTATGCAAAACTCGGTCCCGGGCAAATTGCTGTCGATGGATGCGGGAACCAGGACGATCGGAATTCTGAATGCGGCAAAACTCTGGCGCGCTTCCACGAATTCCGCAATTCTCTGGTAGGTGCCCCATCCACCGATGGCGATCAAGCCTTTGATGTGTCGCCGCTCGAGGGTTGCGGCGATCTTTGCGATGTCCTCGTCTCCGATGTCGATGCGGGCGGTGCCGATTTCAGATCCGGGACGGTTCATCCATCCCACCAGCTCCTCCCAATCCAGGTCCACGAAGTCATCCCGAATGAGTCCAAGGAAGCCGTCTTTGGCCCCCAGAACCGGCACCCCCTGGTTCAGGAGGCAGCGCGCCGCTACACTTATGGCCGTATTCATCCCGGGAGCGTCGGCGCCCCCGGTCAGGATGGCGACGGTGCCGTCTTCGGTGCGTTCCCGCGCCGGGCTGATGCGACTGAGGGTCTTGAGGAGGTCGAGGGCGTTCCTGAAGCTCTGTCCCCTGAGCTCCTGCGCCCTGGCATAGTTTCCGTTCTCGATCTCCTGCCCGACGGCACGGCTCTTTTCGACGACTTCCAGAAGCGGCGTGGCCACAACGCGGTTCTTGACGAGGCCAAGCATGTGGCAGTGCACCTGCTCGGGTTCGTCGAGCAGCAGATCGACGGCTGCCACTCCCAGGCGCGTGGCCAGAATGCGATCAAAGGCAGTGGGAGAGCCGCCTCGCTGAACGTGTCCGAGAACCGTCACGCGGACGTCGATGCCCAATCGCTCGCTCAGAATCTTCTTGATGTCGTTGGAGCTGATTTGAAGGCCATCGGGATGTCGGGCCCCCTCAGCCACCACGACCATCTGGTGCGGCCGTCCCAGCTCGCGGGCACTGTCGATGGCCGCAACCATCTTCCGGTGCCAGCGCAGCTCCAGCTCCTCCTCCGGGATCAACACCCACGTGACCCCACCCGCAAGGCCAGCCGCCAGTGCAAGGTATCCGCAATGTCGCCCCATCGTCTCAACCACGAAGGTCCTTTGGTGGGATGCCGCAGTGGCGGTCAGGTCGTCGATGGCGCGAGTGATGTGGTTCAATGCTGTGTCGGCACCGATGCTCATGTCGGTGCCGTGAAGATCGTTGTCGATGGATCCCGGCAGCCCAATGACCTGAAGAGCCCTCAGGGATTGCTCGGGGTCGTCCGGCAGGCTCTGGGAGCTTTTGAGCGCCTCCAGGTGCTCACCCCATTCGTTGCTGAGCACGTGGGCTCCCATGAGGGATCCATCCCCGCCGATGACAATCAGGGCCTGGATCCCGCTGTGGAGCATATTGCCGATGGCCTGGCGTCTTCCTTCCCGGGTGCGAAACCTTTCGGACCGCGCCGTGCCCAGAAATGTGCCTCCCTTGGCCAAGACACCGCCCACATCCTCCCATTTCAGGGTGCGCAGGGAAGACCCGCCCGCGACGAGTCCTTCATATCCTCCGAAAACACCGATCACCTTCATACCACGGTCGATGGCTCTTCGAACCACTGCTCTCACGGCGGCGTTCATGCCGGGAGAATCCCCTCCGCTCGTCATCACGGCCAGAGTTTTAACCATCAGGCTCTCCTCGTGTTCACAGGTGCAGGAGCAAACTGGCTTTATCCGGTTGCGAACGTTGGTTTCGCCAACCGCTTCTTTCCGCACATTGTACAATAAAGGGGCCTGCCGACAAGCACATATGCGTTGAACCTTCTCCGTGTTGCGCCTGCTGCAGGCTTGGAGTTTGGAAGGCATTCCTGTTGCCCCGGGAGCCGATTTTGTATTAGAATATGAGAAATTTCGCCTTCGACCATTGGAATTTTCAGAGTTTTTGGAATATGTAGGGGCACTCATAGTTTTTGAGGAATTTGGTTGGCGTGCATGGTCGAGCCGATTGGTACGGGTACCAATGTGATGTTGTTCACATATTCTCGAGTGATGGTGGGTGCTGAGGTTCGAGCGGATCATGGGAGGTTGAATCATCGAAATCACATGTCAAGCCTGTCTTCAAATCAAAGATCGTTGAGGGAGTGAACGTTCATGAGCAAAAGGGATGCGTTGAAATCGGTTACGGGAACGGCCATGCTGCTGGGATGCGGCATTGCCGCAGCGCAGTCGGCTCTCGAGTTGGCGGATTGCAACTGCGACGTCTTTCTGGCGGAGGAGGAGCCTTCCATTGGTGGAGCGAGGCAAAGCTCGAGAAGTCCTTTCCCGTCAATGACTGCGCCATGTGAATCATCTCGCCCAAGCTGGTCGAGGTCGGTCGAGATCTTAATCTCGAGCTTTAGACATTGACGGGAGTTCTGGGAGCTACGGACGATGCCGGGACTTCTCGGGTGAAGCCGAGTCAGAGACCCTGTTACATTGATCTGGACTGATGCGCCGGCTGTCGGGAATGTGCCCGCATCTGCGCCGGATCATGGCGGATCACGTCAATCAGGAGAAAGTTATGGCAGATTGGGAACCGAGAATCGTTGCTTTCCTCTGTAACTGGTGCTCCTACGGTGGGGCAGATCTGGCAGGGGTGAGCCGTCTTCAATATCCGGCCAATATCCGAATCATCCGTGTTCCGTGTTCGGGCCGGATCAACCCGAAATTCATCCTGGCGGCCTTGCGCCACGGAGTGGATGGGGTGTGGGTGTCGGGATGTCATCCGGGAGACTGTCACTACATCGAAGGCAATTATTACGCTCGCCGCAAGTTCGGGCTGCTCAAAGGTCTGCTCGAGCATATGGGGATTGAGCCGGGGCGCATCCAGTTCTCCTGGATCTCGTCCGCCGAAGCGACCAAGTTCGCCGAAACCGCCAGGACCGTGGTCGACAGGGTGAAAGCCATCGGGCCGGCGCGACATTTCATCAAGAGGCAAGCAGAGGTGGCATAGATGCATGCTTATACGGATAAGATCAGAGAGATTGCTCGACGTTTGCTATCCGAGAATCGCGTGGATGTGGTGATCGGTTATCGCAGGGGGACGGTTCCTTTCATGAATGAGCCATATCTGGCCAAGACCCCTGAACAGGCGGACCGCCTCCACTGGGACGGTTTCTGCGGAGTGAATCTGGCCAATTACCTGCCCCGCAGGACGGACCGCGTGGGAATCGTGGCCAAGGGCTGCGATTCCCGCAACATGGTTGTTCAGATCCTGGAAAACCAGATTCCTCGGGACCACCTCTACATCATCGGTGCTCCGTGCAAGGGGATGCTGGACCGCAAAAAGATTGCGGCGGAGCTACAGGGAAAGGAAGCCCTCACGGCCGAAGAGAATGACGGCAAGATACAGATTCAGGGAAAAGGCTTTCAGGTGGACCTGGATCGGCAGGCTTTCCTTCAGGAGAACTGCGCCATCTGTATCCACCGCAATCCGGTGATCTACGATGAGCTGGCGGGGGATCTTGTCACGGAGCAGATGGATGTGGATCGCTATGCCGATGTCCGGCAGGTGGAAGCCATGACATCGGAGGAGCGCTGGAATCATTTCGACCAACTGATCCACCCGTGTATCCGTTGCTACGCCTGTCGAAACGCCTGTCCCCAGTGTTACTGCCCCACCTGTTTCGTGGATGAATCGACTCCCCAATGGGTTGGCAAAACCGTTGATCCGACGGATACGCGAACCTTTCACTTCCTGAGGGCCTACCACCTGGCGGGAAGGTGTACGGATTGCGGGGCCTGCGAAAGGGCGTGTCCAGTGGGAATCAAGGTCCGGCAGTTCACCAAGAAGCTCGAAAAGGACGTTCTGGACCTTTTCGGCTACGAAGTGGGACTCTCCCTCGAGGATCGGCCGCCGTTGGATACCTTTAAACCGGAAGACCCCGAGTCGTTCATCATGTAGAAAGAAGGACAGATCGATGTCTGAGATATTTGTCGACAAGGATGGCTTGAAGAAAAGCATTGAGCGACTCATGGAGCATTGCCGGGTCGTGGGTCCGGTCTTCCGAGGGCAGTATCATGAATTCGCGCAGCTCAAAGAGGTTGGCGAGCTGGATCTGACGTATCGCAATACGAGACTCTCACCCAAAGACCTCTTTCACCCGCATTCCGACCGAATGTTCACCTACACGCTTGCCAAGGACGACCCGGAGGCGGGAATCCTGAAGGAAGCGCCTCAGGACTATTCGCCCCGTGTGGTTTTAGGGATTCGACCTTGCGATGCCCGGGCTTTCCAGTTGGACGACACAAATTTCGTCACCGAGGAGTTCAAGGACCCGTGGTGGGTCAAGCGCAGGGAGTCCACGACCCTGGTTGGGCTGGCCTGCAATGAACCGTGCGGCACCTGCTTCTGCACGACGGTGGGGACGGGACCTTTCGATGAGGCTGGTTTGGACGTCCTGCTGGTAGACGTGGGAGATGGCTACATGGCCCGACCCGTTACCGAGAAAGGACACAGGCTGCTGGCCGAGGCGGGGCTCACGAGCCCGGCTCCGGCGGAGGTGAAAAAGAAGGCTGAGGATCTGCAGAAGAGCGCCGAGCAGGGCATGGGAAAGCTCTTCAGCGTGGACGCCATTGCGGGTCAGAATTCCTTGGAGCTTTTCAATGCTTCATTCTGGGACGAGGTCCAATTCGCCTGCATCAATTGCGGGACCTGCACCTTTCTGTGTCCCACCTGCTGGTGTTTCGACATTCAGGATGAAGTGTGCGGCGACAAGGGAGATCGGCTTCGGTTGTGGGATTCGTGCATGTTTCCATTGTTCACGCACCACGGCTCCGGACACAATCCGCGGTCCCAGAAGCTTCAGCGGGTTCGCCAGCGGTTCATGCACAAGCTCAAGTACTATCAGGACAAGTACCATCAGGGAGTGGCCTGCGTCGGTTGCGGACGGTGCGTTCAACACTGCCCCGTGAACATTGACATCCGCCAGGTGGCCCAGTTGATGTCCGCCAGTTGCATATGCTGAGCGCGGGCTTCGCCGGCGAAGGGCTGGCGGGCTGGCGCGGTCTCGGGGCCATTGCGGCCTCTGGCCCATGGAGGAATGAAGTGGAAAATCCCTATTTGCCCTACCCCGTGCGAATTGAATCCGTTGTGACGGAAACGGAAGATCGGAATCTGAAGACGTTCAAGCTCGTGTTCTTGAATCCGGAGGATGAAGCCAGATTCAACTACAACCCTGGCCAGTTTGCAGAGCTTTCGGTGGCCGGCTTGGGGGAGATTCCCATTGGGATCGCCTCGTCTCCAACGGAAAAGGGCTTTCTCAAGTTCACCGTCAACAAGGTGGGAAAGGTCAGCAGTCATCTTCACAACATGTGCGCCGGAGAGATCATGGGGGTGCGTGGTCCGATGGGGAACTGGTACCCCTGGGAGCTGCTGGAAGGGAAGAATGTGGTGATCATCGGGGGTGGATTTGCATTCACAACGCTCCGGTCATCCATTGTCTACATGCTGGATCCGGCCAATCGGCCTCGCTTTGGCGACATCAGCGTGGTTTACGGGGCGAGATCTCCGGGACTGCTTCTTTACAAGGACGAGCTGGCAGCCTGGGAGCGGCGTGACGACATTCAGATGCACATCACCGTCGACGGAACCGATGATCCGGCCTGGAAATACAACATCGGTTTTGTCCCCACAGTGACCAAGCAGAAGGCTCCGAGCTCCGAGAACGCTTATGCCATCATCTGCGGGCCGCCCATCATGATCAAGTTCACGCTTCCCGTCCTGACGGAGCTGGGTTTTCCCACGGACCGGATCATCTCGAGCCTCGAGATGCGGATGAAGTGCGGCATCGGGATTTGCGGCCGGTGCAATATCGGCACGGAGTATGTCTGCAAAGACGGCCCGGTCTTCAGCCTGCAGAAGCTCGCTCAGTTGCCGAACGAGTATTGATCCTGGAGTGGCTCGCCGTTGGTATCCGGGCGGCCACGAGCTGGGTATGTACATTATGGTACGAGGACATTTTCCGACGTGTGCAAAGTGAACGATACGGTCTTCGATCTGGACAAAAAAACCTTTGAATGCTTCTGGGGGTATGTTATACGAGGCACGAAATCCTGAACCGCGAAACACTTTAGGGGAGAGAATTTATGGAGCCAATGTTGTTGTCGAAGCGCGAAAGGCGCAAGTTGGCGACCCAGTACGCCGATCTGTGCCTGACCTGCGGCACGTGCGCCGGAGGCTGCCCGGTTACGGGGGTAGACGGGCTGGATGTCCGGAAGGCTGTGCGCCTGGTCGTTCTGGGATTGGAACAGGAATTGATTGATTCGAGATTCCCTTGGGTCTGCACCCTGTGCGGACGCTGCGAGCATGCCTGCCCCATGAACATCGACCTGCTGGCCATGCTCCGGTCTGCTCGCGGAATGAGGGAAAGAGACAAGGTGCCCGGCGTCCTCCACAAGGGCGTCGCCATGTGCCTGAAGACCGGAAACAATGTAGGCATCCCCAAGGACGACTTCCTTTTTCTCCTTGAGGACATGAGCGCCGAGTTGGCCGAAGAGCTTCCCGGTTTTGAGGTGCCCGTGGACAAGAAGGGTGCCAGGTACCTTTTCACCATCAATTCCAAGGAGCCGTTCGGCGAGCCTGAAGACATGATGTTCTGGTGGCGAATCCTTTACGCTGCCAAGGAATCATGGACCACGACCTCGGAAAACTGGGAAGGGGTCAACTGGGGATTGTTCACCGGTGACGATGCCTCCATGAAGGAAATTGTGGGGCGGATCGTCAAGCATTACAAGGAGCTCGAGTGCGAGTACCTTGTGTTGCCCGAATGAGGGCACGCCTACTATGCGACCAGGCTTGGTCTGCAAAAATGGTTTGCCGATGAGGGTATCAAGTTCGTCAGCATTCATGACCTGATGAAGAAGTACCTTGACGAAGGCCGGATCAAGGTGGACAAATCCATCCACCATGAGCTCACCACCTATCACGATCCCTGCAACTATGCGCGGAAGAGCGAGCGCACCTTTGGCCACGGCTACTATGAGGAGCCGCGCTGGGTCGCCCAGCAGTGCTGTGAGAACTTCGTGGAAATGTACCCGAACCGGGCCAACAATTACTGCTGTGGTGCCGGCGGGGGTGCTTGGGCTTCACCCTATGTGGAAGAGCGCATTTTCTATGGTCGCACCAAGGCCAAACAAATCAAGGACACCGGTGCGAAACTGCTCATAGCCCCCTGCCACAACTGCCGCGACCAGATCATGAAGAGCCTCCGCAAGGAGTACGACTTCATGGACGTGGAAGTGAAGTATTTGTGGGAGCTGGTGGCGGATTCGCTGGTTATGGAACCGCATGATGAAGAAGCTGAAGAATAGGGCTTAGTCGTTCGTCTTCAAGCCCCTCGCATCATGCCCGGCGTGTGATGGAGGGGCTTTCTTTTTTTGCCCCTCGTGCGGGTCTGTCATGCTTCCAAGGGCCACGGGCAGACCGTTTCGAGGCTCCCGAAGGTGAACCTGGAGTCTCGACCTGAGGCTCTACCCTGCTTTCATCGTTCGCTTCCGTGGTTATTCCATTCATGCCCTCTGACAATTTGTGGACCGCCCATGACCAGGAAACAGACGACCAAAACCCCGAAGTCCCCTGATGTGACACTAACTCCCGACGAGAACATTGAACTGCAGCTGATCCTCGATCGACTGGCGGTGCAAACCCCCAATGGGGAGAGTTTCACCAACTGGCTGGATTCTCTCAAGAGATCCCTTGATGGGCGTGAGAGCATGATCACAGCCCTGCTCCAGAAGTTGAGTCGCCATCCGAGCGAAGTCGGCCTCAGGGTCTTTGTGGCATTGCAGGGCAAGGTCGATGAAAAGCGGCTGGCCAAAGCGGTCAGGCAGGCGGCCTACCGTTTCGCTCAGCGTGGGTATGAGGTCGGCCCTCGCGAAACGCCTGCAGAGCGCGTGATCCTGGTGCCTCCTGAGGCACGAGCATCGACAGCCCACATGGCGGTGGGGTCATCGGGCTATGTGTTCCTGACCGCCCTGCTTTCCACGTCGGCAGCCACGCAGGCTCTTGGAATTTCATCGTATTTCGAGAACAGCCTGAGCCGGTTGTCCATCAGGAGCAGCGACACCTCCCCCAAGCTCTACCGGGAGTACCTCCAGAACGTGAGTAGTCTCTTCGCTTTTCCCCTTTGTGAAATCCCTGTCCGGCATGCGGCCCTGCTCTTCAGGGAGATGACCGAATGGGCTGGGGCACTTCCAGTCACAGCCGAGGCTCGCCTGGCTGACCAGTTGTTCCGCACCTTCCTTGAACCTGATAGGCCGCCCTATGTTCATGAGCTCATGGCTCCCATCGAGAATCCCCAGGCCGAAGTGCTGTCTTTCGATGTCGAACCGCTTTTCAACCTCATACCCGCGGAGTACCTGGTATTCAGCCGGGAGGAGATCACACCTCTGTCGCAGCGGATCAGGGATCTGGAGAGCTCGGTTCTGGTGATTCCTCAGGAATTGAAGATGGAGCAGGCGGAGGCGAGCATCAGGTCGACTATCGAGCGACTCTGGACCGGTGCACGCAGAGAACAGCTCAAGCGGCTTTTCGAGGAAATGGCCCTCTGGCTGAAGCTTTCCAGGCAGGAAACGCTGGCACGGTCATCTTGGACCGTGGCTCAGCACATTGATAAAGCTTCGTCGCTCGGAGAGAACCCGCTGCTGCAGCAACTGGTTTATCTGTCCTTGCGGAAATACTGGCCGGATGATTTCAAAACCCGTGAGGAATTGGAGGAGGATTCTCAACCTTACCAGGAAACCGACTCGGGCCTCATCCTTCTCAAATGATGTCCTCCTTGTATTCGACTCACCGATGTGGCATGCCTTGATCTAACTTTTAAGGGGAGGGGGATCGAATGCTGGAAACGGTGCAGGTGAACACGCCGGATCATGCAGTCATGGTGGATGTTACGGACCTGGTGGCTCGAAAGATCCAGGAGAGCGAGGTCAGAAGTGGTTTGTGCTTCATCTATATCCCGCACACCACTGCCGGAATCACTGTCAACGAGGGGGCGGATCCCGCTGTCATGGATGATTTCCTGAGCACCCTGGACCGCCTGGTGCCCTGGAAAAGCAACTACAAGCATTCGGAGGGGAATGCAGCAGCCCATATCAAGTCCATTCTCGTTGGAGGAAGCGTCCATATCATCATCGACAACGGACGCCTCATACTGGGCACCTGGGAGCGCATCTTCCTTTGTGAGTTCGACGGTCCCAGAACTCGCAAGATCCGGATCAAGATTGTGAGCGACCCTCCCACGTCGAGGTGAATCCGGGGCTTCTCCACGCCTGCCAATACATCTTCAAGTGATTGAGGACCGCGCGTCCCGATCATCAATCCCGCCCGCTGCCCGGCGGGGAAGAGGGCTGCCTTCTTCTTTGGAAATGCACGCGTGGCTTGCGCCTTAAGTCTTCAGGGCCGTCGTGCAGAGCGAGACCGAAACAGCACGTCCGCCAGGTTGCGAAGATAGCGTTCGTCCGCCAGACCCTCCAGGCATTCCTGTGGGAAAGGTACCAGGGATTTGAAATGCTCGGCCAGCTTCCCGTAGAGCTCTGCCCGCGACTCGAGTTTCAGTTCGTCTCTTCTCAGAAGAGAGCGCAGCACGAGGGACGCTTCATCCATGGAAACTTTTTTGCGCAGCCGAGCAGCCAGGTAGGGCTGCTCCCGCAATGAATTGTACTTGTCGGCCTCCAGCGATTCGAGGTCGGGGATCGCGAGCTCCCCGATCCTGACGACGATGGTGCTCGCTGCAAGGTCTCCCAGCCGTTGTCCCTTGAGACTGATGGCTGACGCCAGCCCGCCGACGAGATAGAAGAGCGGCAGGCCGTCCACAGCGCGCAGGAGATTACGGACGATGATTTGGCTGACCCTGAGGTGTAAGCCTTGTTCATCCATGACGCGCAGCCCCAGGAGTCTCTTACCCAGTGTTTGACCCCTCCAGAACCATTCCAGACAGATGCCGTAACCCATGGAAATGATGAATGACAGCAACACCTGCAGAGCGATCCCGTACGATTCGCTGAAAACCGATATGAGCTGAAAGATCGGCGCGATCACGGTCACTGCAGCGAGAACGCAGAAGGTGTCGAGGAGCCAGGCCATGAATCGGCTGACGGGCCCGGCCAGCGTCAGTCGGAATGCTATTCCTTCTGGGGTGCGGATCAAAACACTCTTGCCATGACTAGGAAGCACGTGCCGATCTCCCTTCTGAAGCGGAATCCATGGAGCCACTTCGGCTGAGGAAGAGTGTCAGGGCGGTGAGCTCCAACGCTCCAAAGGCAATCTTCAGAGCGTACGGAAGAACAGGTTCATGGTATTGAGAGAAGAAGGCCTCGACGATCCCCGCCCACACCAGCATCAGGGCGACTCCGCCCATCAGGGTGGTCAAATCGGGCACGATGCGGCGCAGCCTGTGACTCAGGGGAAGGCAGTCCTGCCCACCCATCAGCGTTGAGCCCAGCAGGAGGCCGGCCTGGCCCGCGACCAGAATTGCCGGGATTTCGATCACACCGTGCGGCAGCAGCCATCCGAGGAGGAAGCTGGTCTGGCCGGCATGGATGTAATCCATGGCCACCGCACCCAACAGGACGCCATTGTAAAAGAGGAGTATGAGCGTTCCCATTCCCAGGGTGACACCCATGGCCATACAGAGAATACTGACCCGAATGTTGTGGGTCATCAGCGTGCTTGAGAATACCGGCTTGTTCGCCCCAAGATCGGGATTGCCTTTGAGCTCCTCCCTGGCCACACGTTCCGACGGATCGCCAAGCAGCTGTTCGAAAGGCATGAGGGCTTCTTTCGCCTCGGGGTCGATGGAGAGCATCAGCACACCGAAGAAGCACCCGAACAGCATGACGGCAGACGCAATCCAGAAAGCTCCCGCGCGAGCCCGGAAGACCTGTGGGAATGACCGCGTGGCCCAGCGAACCGGATTGAACCGCTGCAGTGTGGAGCGGTGATCGTGTATTTCGCAGAAACCTTTGGACACCAGAGCCTCAAGGTAGAGCTTGAGCTCCGATTCAGCGGCAAACCCCTGGAGCCTTGCCAGATCCGCTGAGGTGATCCCATAGAGCAGGTGCAACCGCTTGATCTGATCGAGATCAAGCCTGGTTGAAGGATTGCGCTCGATTCTGCCCAGGACCTCCTCGAGCTCCTTCCAGACTTGCCTCTGATTGCCTATGAACTTTTCAAGATCAACGATCACAGGGCTTGCCTCTGCTTGACGCTGAGATATCGGGAGATCATCCGGGGACCGAGGTCCTCACGGCTGACGGCACGGAATCCAATGCCGCGGCGCCTCAGAACGACCTCGAGCTGCCTCAGATCCTGCCAGGTGATGTGCTCCGCCAAACTTCTGTAGATGTCCTCGACACCGGTGGCTTCGGCAGAGGAAAACAGCGGCCTGGAACCATGGCGGTTCACCATGGCGACCAGGACCAGATGCCGATGGCCGACGGGTCCCATGCTTCGCTCAAAGGACTCCGCGAGGGCTGGATCATCGAGGCTGGTCAGGAAGAGAAGCAGGGCCCGGCGTCTGACGTGCTGCACCAGAAATCCTGCCAGCTCCTCGAAATCGGGATTCACGGCGGCGTGCGGCTGAAGGCGCATGAGCGCGTCTCGACACATTCGAAAATGGGCCAGCCCCGCCCTTGCGCGCACGAAATCGACGACTTCGTTGCCGAAGGAGACAAGACCGAAGCGATCGCCCTGCCTCAACGCAACGGTTCCCAGGGTCATCGCGGCTGAGATGTAAGTCTCGAGCACAATTTCCCCTGCGCATTCATCTTTCCCGCCGCCGGGCTCGATTGAGGCAGAGCTGAGTCGGG
>Ga0105094_10000356_pt1 | contig 21931 bp, 14 predicted proteins | sample PPLLak1March2015_2_FD_87023 | JGI IMG/M metagenome (GOLD analysis project Ga0105094, IMG submission 87023) | Freshwater sediment microbial communities from Prairie Pothole Lake near Jamestown, North Dakota, USA - PPLs Lake P8 Core (3) Depth... | ecosystem: Environmental > Aquatic > Freshwater >...
ACAACCAAGAGACTACCAAGAAGGACATTAACAAACTAATCGAGTTTCGTCAAGCCATTTATGCCAACGCTCTGCTAGCCCGGCGGGATGCACTGTTCGATCTACTGGATGCGCTTCTCTCGGCAGGTCCAGTCTCATCCTTTGCGATGTTGAGCCAGTCTGACCAGTTCCGGCGAAAGTGGTGCAGCCTGTACACTGCGGTTGAAGATGGCGTGCTCGACAGCAACTGGCTGCGGTGCTTTCTGGGGCAACAGGTGCCTCAACAGGGGATCTGTGTCTTTCCGATTGACGGCTCACCCTGGCCCAGGCCAAGATCACGAGTGCTGGACGACCGGCAGTATGTCTACCAGGCGACAAGCGACGTGAACGGCGGTACGGTCACCATCGGCTACCCCTATTCGTTGCTGGAATGGTGCGCTGAGCCGCACTCCAGTTGGTCATTGCCCGTAGACGTGCGCCGGGTGCCGAGCGCACAAACCGCTCAGGAAGTCGGTGCAGCGCAAATCAAAGCCCTGGCAAACACCCGAATAGCCTGTCTGGAAGCGCTGGACATCATTGCAGCGGATGGCAAATACGGGAATGCCGGGTTCCTGCGTTCGGTGAAAGGGTTGCGCTGTGGCATCCTGGCTCGTTTACGCTGTGATCGCGTCCTGTGTGGCCCACCCCCGCCTCCAACGGGTAAAAAGGGTCGTCCCAGAGTGCATGGAGCACGCTTTGCCTTCAAAGATCCAGAGACCTGGAGCGCACCCGCTGAAGTGATCGAACTGGAAGATCCCTGCTGGGGACAGGTGCGCCTGGAACGCTGGAATGGGCTGCACGAGAAGAAAGGCGCTGACGTGCCGTATGCTGTGATCCGGGCCAATGTTCATCTGGAACGCAGCCAACCGCCGGCAGCACTGTGGCTGGCTTGGTTATCTCCAGACCCACTTCCTGGCAGCATTCCGCTTACGGTAGAGGCGATCTGGCGAGCATACATCTCTCGCTGGCCGGTGGAACCGGGTATCCATTTCCGCAAAGAAACGCTCGGCTGGACGATGCCCCGCTTCCAAACCAAAGAAGCAGGAGACCGTTGGACGGAGCTAACCGCTATCGCCTGTTGGCTGCTTTATCTGGCTCGCCCAATCGTTGGGGACACACCGCTGCCCTGGCAGAAACCGCAGCAGCGTTTGACACCCCAGCGGGTTCAGCAGAGCATCTACCCGATTTTTGCACTGCTTGGCAGTCCGGCTCGCCCACCGAAAAGGCGTGGAAAATCACCAGGATGGCCGCCAGGCAGGCAAAGAACACCAAAACAACGCTATGCCGTGGCTAAAAAGACGTCTGCAGCGGCTAAAACGGCTTGAAAATCGATTGGTAAGGTGCTGTTTTTCAACCCGACCGTATGTCGGGAGTGTTACTTTTGTCTAAAGACGAGATTAAAAAGCGACGGGGAAAGTAACCTGCCGACCCTTATAGGAGGAGCATGAACGAAACATTTCGAAAAATAGCCGGGTATATCTCGCGCCTAGCTGGATTACCCTGGACATTTCTCGCGGCGGTTTTCATAGTCCTTGCCTGGCTGATATCAGGCCCGTTCTTCGGGTTCTCAAATACCTGGCAGCTGGTAATAAACACCGGGACAACCATTATCACATTTTTGATGGTCTTCCTCATTCAGAACACCCAGAATCGAGAGACCAAAGCGATTAACCTGAAGCTTGACGAGCTCATCCATGCAGTGAAAGAGGCGAGCGATAACATGGTCAGTCTTGAAAATGCTTCGGACGAGGAGCTGGAGAGTGTTCAGGTTAAGTTTCAGAACCTGCGCGAAAAGGTTACGAATGGAGATAAAAAGAAGAAAGCGATGGGGGGGCCAAATAAGTGATTGAGACTGCGTTAGTACATGAAAAAATCGACCAGAACAGCATCCGTGCGGACCAGGCGGCTGCGGTCCATACAATTCAGGTGAGGAACCTGAGGAAGCAATTTGGCGACCAGGTGGTCGTGGATGACGTCTCTTTTTATGTTCCTCACGGCACGGTGTTTGGGTTTATCGGCCCCAGCGGGTGCGGCAAGACGACCACAGTCCGCATGCTCACCGGGATATACCATCCCACCAGCGGGGAGGTGGAGATCCTGGGTAAGAAACCCGGGAAATTCAGCCGCCAAGATCGGGAAAAGATCGGCTACATGCCGCAGCAGTTTGTCCTGTATCCGGACTTATCGGTATGGGAGAACTTGAGCTTCGCCGCCTCAGTATACGGAGTGGGGTTCAGACGTTCACAACGCATGCAGGAATTGCTCGAGTTCGTCGAGCTGTGGGATCACCGGCATAAAAAGGTGGGGCAGATTTCAGGCGGGATGCAGCGCAGGCTCAGCCTGGCGGCCACACTTGTCCACGAACCGGAGCTTATGTTCCTGGACGAGCCCACAACAGGCCTGGACCCTGTGCTGCGCCAGAAATTCTGGCAGCACTTCCACGATCTAAAAGAAAGCGGTATCACCCTGTTTGTTACTACCCAATATGTGTCGGATGCTGCTTACTGCGATCTGGTAGGCGTGATGGTAGATAGCAGGCTGGCTGCTCTGGACTCGCCTGAAGAACTGCGCAGGCAAGCATTTGGAGGCGACCTGGTGATGCTCCGCTCCATCGAGCGGATTAACTATGATCGCATCCAGGCGCTCAACCAGCTCCCGTTTGTCCGGCAGACCGGGCGGGTAGGTGAAAATGAAGTCCGGATTACGGTTGATGAGGCAGCCACAGCCATCCCCGAGCTGGTGGAGTGGAGCAAAAACACCGGTACAGAGATCGAATCGATCCAGGAATTTCTGCCGGCTTATGATGATGTCTTCGTGGCATTGATCAACAAGGAGAGCAAGCGTGCGTAAGCTGCTTACTGAGGCCTATCGATTTATTATCCGCACTTCTGCTTTCATCGGCAAAGAGACGATAGAAGTGCTCCGGCAGACGCCGCTGATCCTCACCCTGGTATTGGGACCTTTCCTGATCATGCTGCTGTTTGGGATCGGCTACCGCAACGAAGCGCGCCCTCTGCGGACCATGATTGTTATGCAGGACGGCGATCCCTACCAGCAGCAGGTGGAGAGTATGGCTACCTCCCTTGGACAAGGCGTGATCTACCAGGGAACCACCTCAGATCGGGAATCCGCCATGCAGGCGCTGAGGCAAGGCAGTTTAGATATGGTTGTGGTAATTCCGCCGGACATCCCTAAGACGTTACGTGGCAACCAGCAGGTGGCGGTGCAGTTCTATCACAATGAGATGGATCCCTCCCAGGTGAGCTATATTGGATATTTTGGCAGTACCTATATTGATGAGATAAACCGGAGGATTGTGCGCACATACGCTGAACAAGGGCAGGAAAATGCCTCCACTCTGGAACAGAGACTGGAGAATGCCCACCAGCGGGTGGATGCGATGCGGCAGGCGCTGGAGGCAGGAAATGCAGCGGCTGCCCAGGACGAACAGGTGCAGCTTGATGGAGAAATCGACGCCATATCGCTCCTGGTCGGCGGCAGCCTGGGATTAATGAGCAGCCTTGACGGGCAGATGGTCGACGGAGAAGGGGCACCCGTCTCGACTGAGAACCAGGCGACCAGAGACTACCTGACGCAGCTGCAGGAGCACAACCAGGAGGTAAGCAGCATCCAGGCAGGAAAGGCAAGCTACCAGTCGGAGCTGGAAAAACTGGACCAGCTCGACAGCGACCTCAGTAATCTCGAGGCGCAGCTGGAGGATTTCCAGGACGTCGAGCCAGGGGTGCTTGTGGCGCCTCTCAGGAGCGAGACGGTGAATTTGCAGGCGATTAACATCAGACCGGTGGACTTCTATGCCCCGGCGGCGGTGGTCTTGCTGCTGCAGCACCTGGCAATTACTTTCTCTGCGCTGGCTATCGTACGTGAGGAGCGCTCCGGCAGCATGGAGCTGTTTCGCATTTCCCCTCTCAGCTCCCTGGAGGCGTTGCTTGGAAAATACCTGAGCTACCTCCTGGTTGGCGCTGCCCTGGCGGCTGTGATTACTGCAACCATCGTTCTGGCAATCAAGGTGCCAATGCTCGGGACATGGGTGAATTACGCCCTCCTGGTGCTGACGCTGCTTTTTACTGCCCTTGGCACCGGCTTTTTGCTCTCATTATTTGCCAGGACAGAGCTGCAGGCGGTCCAGTATGCCATGTTCATTCTGCTGGGGAGTGTGTTTTTCAGCGGTTTCTTTTTGGATCTGCGTTACTTGTGGGAGCCGGTGCGAGCGATTTCCTGGATGCTGCCGGCAACTTATGCCATTCGCCTGATGCAGAGCCTGATGCTGCGCGGCGATCTGGTCGATATACGTCTATATGCCACGCTGCTGGGAATTGGAGTGCTGCTGTTTATCCTGGTTTGGTTTATGCTCCGCCGTCGCATGCAATCTGAATGGTCATAACAACCGGTGCTTGACAAAGGGAAGATGTTCAAGTCACATCCAGCCACGAGATCAAGAACCGGTCCGTGCCGATGCCGAACAGCCGGTAGGCATCTTCAATGGTCACTTCAGGCACGAGGGGCTTTATCATGAATCCGCCCCAGGTAGGATTGGCAACCTGATATCCGGCGCGTTTCAGGCTGGCAATCTCACAGGGGCGGCTGGCGTTCACCTGGACATAACCCGACTTCAACTGCGCGGCAACCGCGGCGATGGCCTCCGCTGCGTCGATCCCTGGCTGCAGGACAAAATTCGAGATGGTCAGCATGGTTTGGTCTGGGTGCGCAAGTGCATATCCAACAATGCGGGCGTTCTCTCGCAGGACCCAAACATCCGTAAGGTCAACCCGGCGCAGGCGCGCAAAAGGCGTGTGGCGCCAGGCAAAACCCAGGTAATCCTTGGCAATGTCCATAAATATTTGTTCAATTAAATTGTAACCTTCTGGCCCCGGAGGTTCGGCGCGCAGGCGGGTGGGGCGGTGCGCCGTTTCCCAGTCCGCCAATGCCGTCACCCACACATTCGTCTCTGTATAACCATGCTGGCGATACAGTTTATGCGCCACGCGGTACCTGTCGGTACCCAGTGTGGAAAAACGCAGCCCGGCCTCACGCATGCGTGCATGGGCCTCTTCAATCAAAGCTGAGGCAACCCCACGCCCGGAATAATGCGGGTGTGTGGAGACAGCCCACAGACCGCCTACATCTTCCCTGCCTTCCGTAGAGATCATCGGTAGGCGAAAGATACCCACCTGACCCAGGACTTCGCCATCCTCTACGGCGTAAATTGCCAGGCAGGGAAATGGGCGCGGGTCTGTCTGGCGGATGTGCGCGGCCAGCTCTGGCGTTAGTGCGAAGTCAAGCGCCAGCTTGGATACAAACAGGGCTTTGAGCGGATCGACTTCGTTATATTCGACGATTTTCATAATGAATCCTCTTGTCCGCTGGCATCTACATTGGGGAGTTGCCGCTTTGGCTTGATCAACTTCATAATTGACTACCGCTAATTCTGCGCGTCTACGTTTTGTGCGTATCCACCGGTCTGACCGCGCAGGTTGGCGTACAATATCCGCCCGGCCGGTGCTCCTTTTTCCCACTCGCGTGAGTGCCGTTGGTGTTTCTCCAGGTCAAACTGGCTGGCATTTAGAGCATGATTAAAATCCTCAACTTCCACGAATGGGCCGAAATTCAGGTAGTCGGGACCCCGGGGGATAATCATGCTTCCATTGGGGAATACCATGACATACAGCCTGTCCAGGGTTTTGTGGTCAAGGTAATTGATACGAATGCCTGTACGCGTCCCGACCTGTTGCCTCAGCGCTGCAAACTCCTGGTCGGTTATGATTAGTTTTTCCCATTTAACAGAAAACATGGCACGTGGGAAAGCCTGAAAGACGTTATAGAACACCCTCGCCTGGGTAGTAAGGGAGTACCCCTCTACAAGTTGAGCAATGGCTGGAACATCACCCAGATTTCGGCGTGTGACAGGCGTGCATACCTTTACATCAATGTTGGGATAACACCGGAGCCAATCAAGCGATCTCATAATGACTGCGAAATGCCCTGGATGCTTGGTTCTGGCGCTTACCTCTTCCGTTGAGCCATCCAATGGGAGGGAGATCAAATCGAGGTAGGGAGCGAGGTCTTGGAGCAGCTCGGGCGTGACGAGATCCCCGGTTGTAGAGAGGGCCGTTTCGAGCCCAATCCCTTTGGCATAGCGGATCAAGTCCGAGGCGTCAGGGCGCTGAAGAGGGTCACCGCCAGTGAAAACAATCCGCCGTACGCCCAGCTCCTTGATGCGGGCAATAATTAGCTGGGCAGCTTGTGTGTCCACGGGATTTCTGAAACGGCGCGGCCCCCAGCAGTATGGACATGCCTGGCTGCATTTGGCTGTGATGTGGAAATCGACGGTTGATACACCATTCAGATGGCTGGTTTTACTCAACTCTTGGAAAACTGGCAAACCTGAAGTACTGATGCCACCCGCTTTTACCGGAATTGTAAGAATCTGATCACCGATAATATTATTATAAGACACGGATAACTCCTTTTTCGTTTCCTATCTCGATCTGGTCACAGATAAATGGTACTGAATAAATACCTGTCAGGAGATGGTCTGTTGTGAAAGCTCATGGTTCATCTACGGCGAGGTAGTCGAGCAAGGCTTCTCTCTCGGTATCACTCAGTTGCACGCCCAAGCTTTCCATTTGAGTCAAGGTCTGTTCCCATCCGGTGCGAGGCTTATCGGCCTTTTCGAGCCATTGGACGTCATGACAGCGGGCACAATGCTCCTCCAGCAGGCTCGGGCGATCTGGCAGAGGCGTCACCTGCATAGCTTCCGGTCCGGTTGGCGTGTAAACGGGTCTACCGGCCTCGACCTGCCGATCTGGGACCTCGGAGGAGCTGCAGCTTGTGACCAGCAGACCAAACATTGGAACGAGCATTATGAAGAAGAATAGAGCAGCCCAAACGTATCTTGATCGCATGGTGTGTTTCATCCTGAATATTCGTTGCAGAGCCTATCGCTGCTGATCTTCTCCAGGCACGAGGCAGCCTGGAGAAGATCAATATTGTGTTTCGTTTGGTCGCTCAAATGACCCACATGCGTGCCGAAGCCATGAGCGCCAGGGATAGTGCAACCAGCAGAAAGTCCGCCAGGCCGAGGACTGACATTTCCCTGTCCAGCTTGTGCAGCTCCGCGCCCTGAGCCGGGGTGGGCGGGCCTCCGGAGGACTCGATTGCCTTGCCGAGTTTGGCCAGTTTTACCGCGCGGGGATTGACGCCGAACATGCCTATGAAGTAGACAATGACGCCGGCAATCGAGCCGAGGGTGAACCCAAGTCCGGGACCGGTGCTTGCATAGTCCAGCAATCCACCGCCAGCCCGCTGCCAGAGGAGCAATGCCCCGCTCAACACGGTCAAAGTACTGGAAACGACCATAAAAATGCTGAAGCGGCGCTTGGTCACCATGTACTGGACGAACTGCATGCCCGTTGGGGCCAGGGCTTTGGCAGTCGGATCGACGAACAAAAAGAATATGAACCCGCCGCCTGCCCAGCATAAGCTGGCAACAATATGGACTAATCGAAGAATGAGCAGATATGCGATTAACATTTTGACCTCCAAATCAAGAAAAATTATGAAATTCTTGCCAACTGGTTATGGTACACGCCTAGGCTGCCATTTGCTTGTAGTGCCGTTCCAGGATCAGTCGATAGACAGCCAATACACCTAATACAACGACTGCAAAGCGCAGGATGTGGGTGAGGATGAGCACGCCGAGCAGCGCGTACATGACAATGGCTGCGAAGACGTCTTTCAATGGGATCCCCAAAATCTGGATAATGGCGATCACAATGGACAGTGCCAGCAGCCCGGATGTGATCAGGATGAACAGTTTTTTGTTGTACATGATATTTTTCCCTTTTTAGTCTTGATAGCTCCGTCTCATTTCTTAGCCCCATTAAACAACCAACGTGAAGCTGATAGGGGGCAGGAATATCCCCAGGCATCACCCCAAAATGTGCTACAATTTTCATGACAAGCGTGGCTGATAAATACTCTTCACTCATGTTCTGTGAATGGCTCAAGCTTCGTCGAAAGGCTCTCGACTTGACCCAAGACGAGCTGGCCAAACGCGCGGCTTGTTCTATTGGGGCTTTACGCAAGATCGAATCGGGCGACCGGAGACCTTCGAAACAGCTTGCCGCCCTAATAGCCCAGGCTCTTGAGATCCCAATTGAAGACCAGCCGACCTTCATTCGCATCGCGCGGGGCGAGCTGAACCCGGAGCGGCTACAGCGACCCGTATTCGAATCTCCCACTCCCCTCCCCGACCTGCGGACACTGCGACAATTACAGCCCAGTGTTATGCCCGGTGCTGTACCGCAGGAGCCTGCACCATCAGCACGACTGCCTCTAGAAGCCACGCCGTTAATTGGCCGGGAGAACGAATTAGCCGCCATGGCGAGGCTTTTCGATGATCCGCAATGCCGGCTGCTTACGCTGACGGGCGTCGGCGGCATCGGGAAAACCCGCGTGGCGATCGAGTTCGCTTCCTGTGCGCCTCCGGCATTTCCCGGGGGCGTCTATTATGTTCCCCTCAGTTCAATAAATTCTCCCGAAGAAATTGCCCCGGCTGTAGGCGACGTGCTCAATTTCGGTTTTTCCGGCCCTACCGAACCGAAGGAACAGCTGTTCAGCTATTTATCCAGCCACATCGTAGAGAGAGCGCTATTTGTCTTCGACAACCTGGAACATCTGCTGGTCCGGGCTCCCGCACAGGATGACAAATCCGGCGTGGCTGAGCTGGTTACCGATATCCTCCGGCGATTGCCAAATGTCTGCATTCTGGCAACCTCGCGGGAGCGCTTGAATTTACATGGTGAATGGACGTATGAGCTCCACGGGCTTTCCGTCCCGCCAACCGATTACGCGGGACCCGTAGAGGACTACAAGTCGATAGAGCTATTTATGAACAGCGCCCGGCGGGTAAAGGCGGATTTTCAAGCCGCGCCTGATGAGCAAGCCTCCATTGTGCAAATATGCCGGCTGGTTGAAGGCGTTCCGCTGGCGATAGAGCTGGGGGCGGCATGGGTAGGCGTGCTTTCCTGCCGGGAGATTGCGCAGGAAATCCAGTCCAATATGGATTTCCTGTCCACCTCGATGCGCGATATTCCCGAGCGCCATCGATCCATCCGGGCTACCTTTGACCACTCGTGGAACTTGCTGACCGAAGATGAAAGCATGGCCCTTTGCCAGCTATCTGTTTTTCAAGGAGGATTCGACCGTGCTGCGGCTTACCAGATTGCAGGGGCATCGCTGCCCCTGCTGGCTTCCCTGTGCGCCAAGTCGCTCGTGCGCCGCAACGAGAGTGGATGCTACAGCCTGCATCAAGTAATCCGCCAGTATGCCCTTTCGCACCTGAATGAGCATCCGCACAGCCTCGAAACTTACGAGCGTCACTGCGCCTACTACCTGCGGCTTGTGGGTACGTATGAAAGACCATTAAAGAGCATTCTTCAGCAAGACAGTATGCGAAGTCTGACGGACGAGATCGATGACATCCGCGCGGCATGGACCTGGGCGATCGACCACAAGAAATTTGACCAGATTGGAGGTGCCGGGCGCGCTCTTGGCTGGTACTTCGAGATAGCCGGCTTGCTCCAGGAGGGGATCGAACAGTTCGAGCGGCTGGTAGATGTTCTAAAAGCCGAGCCACAAGACAATCCGTGGAGACGAGTCCTGGGGTTGGCTCTCGTCCACCAGGGGCTGCTGTACCTGCGTAAAGGCGATTTCGATTCTGCCCAGGTGCTCTATGAAGAAGGTATCTCTGTCCTGCGGCCGGTTGGCGACCAGAACCTGTTAGCGGATGCACTGATCTACTTATCGATCATCCTGCATATGAACGGCGATCTCCCACGGGCCAAATCTCTGCTGGAGGAAGGTATCGTCCTGGCCCGGGCGGTCGACGACCGGTGGCTTGAGGCCTTAGCCTTGACGAGTTTGGGTTTCATTGCCAGCCACATGGGGTGCTATGCTGAGGGGTACGAGCAGATGATGGCTGGAATTGCCATATGGCGCACTATCGGAGATCCACACTCGATCGCTATGGGGCTGAACTTCATTGTTCCGACGCTGACTAAATTAGGAAAAATTGAAGAAGCCAGGGCCTTTATGCGGGAGAGCATACACCTGTGCGAAGTATCGAAAAACCGCTGGGGGATGGGAACGGCATACAGCTTCCTGGGGCTGGTATGTATAGCCGGTGGTGAATACGAGGCGGCTCAATCAAATTTGCTTAAAAGCCTGGATATTTTCAGCGAATACATCTCTGGTTGGAATATTGCCCGCTCGCTGACCTATTTAGGAGATGCAGCCATCATGGCTGGCGATTACCCAGAGGCCCGTAAATATTATCTGGATGGGCTGAGTTCTTCGATTGAATCAAAAGCAATCCCAGTCGCGCTGGATGCCCTCTCTGGATTAGGCTACCTGCAGGAAGGGGCCGGCGAAGCGGAAAACGCCCTCCTGCTGTGCTACTATGTCTTGAATCACCCTTCCAGCGAAGATGAAACGAAAGCCCGCGCCGATCAACTGCGCTCTGCGCTGGAACCTAAATTAACCTCCCCGCAGGTCATGGGGGCGCGTAAGCTGGCAGCCGAGTTAACGTTCGATGAGATCGTGAAAATCGCCCTGAAATCGACATAAAGATAACTGCTTCAAGCAATCTGCTGGGCGATGTATCCGGCATCTGCGCCTACTCCCCCAAGCAAGGCTGAGCTTAGCGCTGTCTGGAAGGGCAGGCCGACGAAGAACAGACCTGGCGCTCCCTGGAGGATCCCGCGTTGGTGGCGGGGGTAGCCATATTCGTCAAATACTGGCAGATCGATCCATTTGTAATCCGGGCGGAATCCGGTCGCCCAGATGACCCCTTCCACCGGCAGGCTGCGCTCATCTGCTAGCTGGGGTTTTCCGGACTGGACGCCGGATACCCGCGGCGTGCTTTCGACGCCTGCGCCAAGAACCTCCTGGCGGTTGGCGCGGATCAACGGGGCACCGTGGTAGAGCACTTCCGACCTCATCTTTCGCCCAATGGGGGTATTCACACTCAAGATCCTGCTGATGAACCACCAGTACGGCCGGCCTCCGAGGATTCTGCCCACTTTGTCGGCGGGAATTCTCCCCACATCCCGGCCCGCTAGCCAGACGCGCTTCCCGGCCCTGGCAAGCTCGAGGCCGATTTCAGCCCCCGAGTTTCCCGCTCCCACCACCAGGACATTCTCGACCGGGATTTGCTGAGGGTTGCAGTATGCGCTTGAGTGCAGCTGCAGGATCGCCGGATCGAGGTCCCTGGCAAAGGCGGGCGTATAGGGTTTTTGATAAGGGCCGGTGGCAACGATCACATTCCCGGCGTAGAAACGGCCTGCGCTGGTTGATAGCTGGTAACCCTGGTCGCTGCGGGTTAGCCCCTCGACCTTCGCTCCGTGCCGCACCGGCAGGCTGAACTGTTCGGCATATTCCTCCAGATAATCGGCAACTTCATCCTTTGTCGGGAAGTAGAAGTCGGGCTTCGGGAAGGGCTTTCCGGGCAGGCCGTTGTACTTGCTGGGCGTGAACAAACGCAGGCTGTCCCAGCGGCTCCGCCAGGCCTCGCCGGTGCGCTTGTTTTCATCCAGAATGAGCAGGCTTTTGCCCTGTTGGGCGAGGAAGTAGCCAGCCGCCAGGCCTGCCTGCCCGCCGCCGATAATGATCGTGTGGAAGAAATCATCCATTGACATATTGGCACCCTCTATTTATAATGTAGTTATACTCTAGTGAATGGAGTTATACTACACTCAATGAATGCTGTCAAGGGACAAAAGAGACCAATTCGATCCACTTTGCGCCAGCGCCAGGCCCAGGCCACGGCCCGCATGATCGTGGCAGCCGCCAAAGCGCTATTCTTGGATCAAGGTTATACAGGCACTACCATAGAAGCCATCGCCGGGCGGGCAGATGTGGCAGTCAGCACGGTATATGCTGTCTTTGGCTCAAAGCGCGGAATTCTGCGCGCCATCCGGACTGCCTGGCACGAAGTCTCGCGCATTCGAGAGGTGGTATACGCTGACCCAGGAGATGCTACGCCCGAGGAGCGCCTGGAGCAGCTGGCGCAGGCAACTCGCCAGCAGTGGGAGACGGGCGTGGAGGTGATCGCCATCTACCGCGGAGCAGCCGCAGCCGATCCGGAGGCCGCCGCCGAGCTAAGCGAGGCTTTAAAAGGTCGCCAAAAAGGTATGCAAACCTTCGCTTCCAGCCTGGAACCACACCTGCGTCCCGGCCTGGACACTGCCCGCGCGGCTGACATCCTCCAGGTGCTTTGCATGCCAGAGGTGTTCAACGAGCTGGTCAAGCACTTGGGCTGGTCAGCAGAAGACTACCAGGCCTGGCTGGCACAATCCCTGAAGCGCGAGCTGCTAAATGAATCTGAATAGCTGTAGTGATGGTTGTTCCGTAGGCAGAACACATATATCAATGGTACTGCTCAGACGTTAAACGCACCCGGTCGAGAGAGCGCTTCCCTCGACCGGGCATATACTCGAATTCGCGCCGGGCGCCTCCTGGCATTTTCTACTTCACAATCACCACCATGCTGGCGCTGCGCCCGAACACCTCTGGTGAATACATCTCCTCAGCCTTGGCGGGCGGGACAACGAAGCGTCCCGGAGTGGTGGCGCGGGCGATGTAGGTGTACTCGTACACGCCCTCCCACAAGAGCGGGGTGAAAGCCTCGGCGCGCTCATCGCGCAGGTTCTGGTGCTCGAACCAGGTCCACCACCACCAGCCGCGGCGGTAATCCGGGCTATTGGGGTCTGCCGGGACGCTGCCCGAGACTGCCAATGCCGGGTTGACGATCTCCAGCCCGGCGGGCAAGGGATCGACCAGCGCCACGTGGTAGCGGCGGTTGTCCGCTACCATCGACAGGCGCACCCGCACGCGCGTCCCAGCCTTGATGTGCCAGACGCCATCGGCATCTTGAACCACATCCTTGGGATCATCCACGCCTTCATAGGTGCGCTGCACGACGAAGCCCATGTCCAGGGGATCCAGCTCCAGGTCGCTAGGGGCGTAGCGCAGCCCCAAGCGGTAGTACAGCCGCCCGGCGCCGTCTTTGCTCAGAGTCAGCATGCGCGTCTCGCCCCCGCCCAGGCTCTCGTCTATCAGGTACGCCATAGGGATGTCGGTCTCAACCCGCTCGGTCGTGCGACCTTGGAAGGCGTGCTCCCCGACATAGGCATCGCCCAGCCAGATACGGGCTACGAAGTCCGGCGTCTGCGCCTCGAAGATGTTGAAGTAGCGGTCCAGCGCCAGCAGCACGAAGACGTTATCCTGGGTGTTCGACCAGCGCCCGCGCGTGCGGTGCGCCAGCAGCCCGTTGACCAGCTTGGGGATCAGGTCGCTCTGCGGGTTGTCGCCGATCATGGCATCCAGCAGGATGGCATCCGTGCGGCGGTCCGAGCTGAGCAGCAGGTAAGTCTGGTCATCATAATACGTGGTGAAGTTGGCTGCCCCGGCGGTCTCCACAACCCGGTTGTTCACATGGCGGCGGATCGCCTCCAGATCCTCCTGGGTGTCGGCGGCATCCTGCAGCACGGGCCACAGCCAGCCGATGACTTCCAGGCTGATCTGGTCCAGGTCATCGCCTTTTTCGTGCAGCAGCCGCTGGGCCTTCTGCGGGTCGGGATCGCCCATCAGATCGCGCACGTACACGGCATAGGCGGACAGCGCCTGGCGGGTGCGCTGGCTGTACCACGCCGGATAGTGGCTCTCGATCTGGCGCAAGTACTCCACGGCTTGCTGCTTCATATCGGCGGGCACCGAGAAGCCCTTGGACTCGGCCCGCTGCAGGGCGTGCGCCACGTGGATGGTGTTGAAGGGGATCGAATCCTGCCCGCGCCGCCAGTATGGAAAGCCGCCATCCCCGTTCTGCAGGCCCGCCAGGCGCTCGATATCGCGCTGCACGGCGGCCTCCATCGCCTCCGGCGAGGGCAGGCCCTCGGCCTCGAAGGCGGTCAGCACATCGCGCAGGGCGGCCACCGCCAGGATGCGCGAGGCTAGCTGCTCGCTGCATTCGAAGGGATAGGAAACCAGGTACAGCACTGCGTCGGTGAGGACCTGCAGGGCGGTGGAGGAGGTGTTGATCTCCAAACCGCCGAACTGCGAGAAGACGCCCTGCGGCGCGGCCACCGGCTGGAGGGCGGTTCCCTCGTCGATCACGCCGTACGTGGCAAAAGCCTCTGTGGTAGCCGGGGTGTACACCGGCAGCTCGATGGTGGCGGCGTCGGCGAACTCGCCAGACACCGCGGCGATCTGGAGGCGGGCCGTGCCCGCCATGTCGGCTGCTGCCGGGAAGCGCACCTCGATGCGGTCGCGCGGCGGCACGCTGACGCGCACCCCCGCGCTGCCGGTCAGCTCCAGGTTGGTGGTGCGCACGACCACATCCACCTGCAGGAGGTTATCAGTCTGGTTCTGCAGCACCACCGGCAGCTCGAAGACATCCCCGAAATTCAGAAAGCGCGGCGCCGAAGGGCGCACCATCAGCGGCAAGCGGGCGGTTAAATTCGACTCTCCCATGCCAAACTGGCTGCCGCCCGCATCGACTGCTACAGCCATCACCCGGTAGCGAGTCAGGTTGTCCGGCAGCTTCACGGATACCTGCGCTACACCGTCCGCTCCGCTGCGCGCCGCTGGCACAAAAGCTGCCAGGGGGTTGAAATCCGTGCGCACCTGGATGGGCGGTTGGGATGCATCCATATCTGCAGCCGCGCCGGCTGTCATGGTCGGCATGGGCGCCATCTCTTCCATGGCAGCTGGCGCTTCCACGGGAGCACTCTGCAGCATCGCTTTATCCAAAGCAGCACGCGCCTGGGCGTCATCTGCCAGCGCCAGCGGGTCGGTCAGCACCACGCTGGCGCGCCCGTATATGCTGGCAAGGTACGCCGGGCGGTCGGCGTAGAAGATGCTGAGCGGGTCAGCAAGCTGGTAGCTGCTCAGCGCCAGGATGGCCTCGTCCACCACCACAACCGCCAGCTCGGCGTCAGGCACCGCCTGTCCATTGGCGTCCTTCACGGCTACGCGGATGGTCGTCTCCCCACCCGGCTCCAGCTCGCTCGCCAGGGGTTCCACCTGCAGAGAGAGCGTGCGCTGCAAGGGCGGGATGCTCAAATTGAGCTGCCCGGTGGCATAAGCCGGCCGCGGCGGTGCATCCGGCACGGGCTCACCCTGGTCGTCCAGGCGCTGCGCTGCGCCCACCAGGTCGACCTGGATATTGAGGTTGGGGATATGCCCCTGCTCGACCGGCACCTGCAGGGTGGTAGAGCCATCCTCGATCATAAAGCGCTGTGTATATAAGATGCCGCTGCGGCTCACCGTCAGCAGCCCTTCAGCCGGGCTGAAAGGCGACTGCACCAGGATCTGGGCTACATCCCCTGGCTGGTAGGTTTCTTTGTCCGGCACCAGCGTGACCGCTTCGAGCTCGACCTTGCGCGCCGGAGGCTGCTCTGCGCCGCTGACCCAGCGGGTGAACTGGCTCTGGTTCAGTCTGCCAAGCCCGTCGGAGACCAGGGCCGTGATGCGGTAGCTGCCGCCCACGGGGGTCTCGAACGTGCAGGTGACTGGCTCCAGGGTTGAGCCCAGCTTGCAGGTCTGCTCATCCACCTCTTCCTCGCCCCAGGTGCCCCCGCGCACTTTCCATTCCAGGCGAGCGAGGCGTACTTCCACCGGGCGGTCTGCCACGGGGTTGCCGTCCAGGTCGGTTACGATCACATCCACCTTCAAGGGATCGCCGCGCTCGACGAAGTAGCGCTCGCTGCGCAAGCCCACATAAAGCTCAGCCGGGTGCACCAGCAAGTTGGTGGACGCCGTCCAGGCCTGGCGGTTGACGTCCATCACCGTCGCTTCCGCGCGTACACTATAGGGACGCGGGTCGGTGTACTGGTCGTAATCCAGGCGCAGGAAGTGCTCGCCGGCTGCGTCGGTCAGGCCGGTGAAAGTCTCAAAGGTCATCTCCTCACCCGGCCCGCCGAAAGCGCTCTCCATCAGCGGTCCAGAGTACCACCACCATGGCTGCCAGGTGCCGAAGGTGAAATCAGGCCATTTGGGCGGCGAGTAGCTCCCGGGCGAGGAGGACACCTGCCAGGTGACCTCGGCATTGGGCAGCGGCCCGCCGGCATAATAGCTGGCTTCCACTGCCACGGTGGCATCCACTCCAGCGAAGTACGGGCCAGGGGTCTCATTGCGCGCCGTCACCTCGAACTCGGGGCGGCGGAACTCCTGGATCTGGAAGCTGTGCGTGTACTGCCAGCCGTTCAACCCACCCCGGCTGCCCTCAGCATCCAGGATGAGCTGGGCGTAGCCCAGGTTGGTCGCCTGCGGGAGGGTGAAAGTGAAATCGAAACCACCCAGGGCGTTGACCCCTGCAGCCCCGCTGAGCAGTTCATTCCCCTGGGGATCAACGACATGGTAGCGCACGCCAGTGGCGGCGCTGCCTGGCAGGCCCACGTCGCCATCCTGCACCCCGCCGATGCGCCGCAGCCAGCCCTTGACGTGCACTTCTTCTCCGGGACGGTACATCTGGCGGTCATCGAATACATACCAACGCAGCTCGTCGTTGGGCGTCGATCGACTCCAGGCATCCTCGCCCCAGTAGTAGTTCGAGCGCGGCAGCAGCGCCTGGTCCACACCCTGACGGGCAACCAGGTAGGTAGCCCCGTCCGGTATATCAAAACTGGCAACCCCGTCCTCGCCGGTGACGGCTGGCGATCCAACCGGTCCGGGAGTGATGCTCACCCCAGCCAGCGGTGCGCCATCGCGCAGCGCGGTAGCCCAGGCGACCATCTGGCTGTGATCTGTATAGGCATCCAACCCGATCTGGGTCACCTGCACCCAGACCTGCACAGTTTGCCAGTAGCGGTCTTGCTGGAGCAGGCTGCTGGGCGGTTTGACAATGACGATGAAATGCCCGTAGGCGCCGTCCATCGCCCTGGATAGGTCGATATCCACCTCGGTCAGGGTATCGGCAGCCGCTTCAGGGCGCAAGGTCTGCTCGAGCGCCAGGCGACCCGGCGGCTCGCTAACGACATCGGTCCGCTGGTAGTTGCGCAGGTACTCCTGAAATGCCGGCCAGTCGGAGGGCTGGACAGCATATACTTTGAGATCCAGGCGGGGATAGTTGATGGCGTAAACTGAAAAGACAGGTTTGCTGGCAGCCGGATCAAGGGTGACGAAAACGCCCTCCGGTCCGAACAGGGTCGGCTCGGCCTTGCCCACCCGGAAGGTCAGCCGGGCATCCTGCCCCAGCCTCTGACCGAAGGTATCCTGGATATCTCCATCCACAATGACCGTATAAGTGGTCTGCCCCTGGGTGGCCCCCTGGATCTGGATATGCTCCCCATAGATATCCACGCCGACGCCGGGCAGCTCCGGCTCGACCTGCAGCATGCTCTCCTGGTAGGCCTCGGCGTCGATCGGGTTGTTGAAGCGGATGAAAAACGGCGTAAGCGGACGGCATTCGTCGCCCGACCAGCTACAGCCATGTTCCACGATGCGCAGCGGGGCGTACGTCTGGAAGCCGAAGCTGTGCGCCTCGGTCGTCACCAGCGGGCCCTCGGCGGAGGGCGTGCCCGGACCTACGACCACTGAGACCGGTGTGTCGGCGCGCAGCGGCTCTTGAGGCCGGAATGCCAGCCAGCGCCCCTCGGGGGTATCCTCCGCCAGGCGGCTGACCTCTTTATTTGCCTCAATCTCTGTATCGGTAGCCAGTCTCAGCGCCACGGGCTGGTTTCCGGCATTCATCTGTATGGTGGGCAGCACGGCAGCCGGATCGATGCGCTGGTCGAAAGCGACGAAAATAATGGGTTCGAGCGGTTGGGGGATGTCCTGCGGGTAGGCTGTCGTGACCTGAGGGGGAGGCGTGCTGAAGGTCCACTCGACCGTCTCAGCCAGGGCGCCGCCGGTTGCCGACTGGGTCCCGGCGGGCACGCTCACCCGGTAGGTGGTCGCCTTGGGCAGGCGGTCGATCAGTGCCGAGTCGTACTGGAAGGTGAGCGTACGCGTTCCCAGCCAGCGCCACGTGCCCGGTAAGCCGGGCTCGAGGCGGACGGGCACCTGCTCGGCGGTCAGCGCTTCCAGGGTGGCCAGCGGCACCATAGGCTGGTTGAAGGTGATGGAGATAAACGGCGCCACCGGCATCTCGCCTTCTGGGGAGAAGCGCAGCACCTCCAGCGGGCCGCTTTCGATTGTTTCGGGCGGTGCGAGCGGCTCGGAGGGCGGGAAGGTCTCTTGCACGACCTCGCCGGTGCGCGGCGGGGGGATAGGCTCGCCGGCGAACTGGAAATCGAGCTGGTCTTCGGGCTCACCCGCCAGCGCCGGCAGCCGGGCGAGTATGGCAGCGATCTCGTCCTCTGGCAGCGGCTCCCCGGTGGCGAGGGGAACGGCCTGGACGGTCTGCGGCTGGGCCTGACCTTCGCTCAGCCGGATGTTCAAGGACGATTGACCTGCTTGCATGCTGGTCCTCTCTCCTGTCTGCGTGGATACGCCTGTATCCAGCGGGATGACCTGCCCTCCGTCGCGGGCTTTGTTCAGGCCGCGCACGGCCAGGTAGCCGCTGGCGACGACCAGCAGGACGAGCAAGACGAGCAGCACGATCCACCAGCGACCCGACAGCTGTTTTGATAGATTCCCCATCGCTTCACCCTTCTTTCTTGAAATCTGGGAGCACTTGTACCAATTGTATTCTAAACGAATGACGGTGGGGACCCTTTTTTCGTTCCCGGGTAATAAAGGTATGATTGCGCACATATTGGAACCCCAGCCGCTAAGTGCTCGTCTATAATATACTCTCCACCCCACTGAAGGTTATTTACGAGGTATGTCATGAAACCACTCAAAGCATTTACGCACATGAAATTCCACGCCATCCTGGCGATCGGCCCTTTAACAATGCTCATTTTGCTCTCAGCCTGTGCGCAGGTCGAGACAGGCGTTCTCGTCGAGAGCAATACGCCTGCGCCCGTCGAGAATACGCCCGCTGCGCCACCCACCGGTACACCCACTCCAACCGAAATTCCCGCTGCCGAAGCTGCCCGCCAGCTGCTGGCTCAGCAGAGCGGCTCCGCCCTGGAGGCGGTCACGATCACCTCAGTCGAGCCGGTGGATTGGTCCGACGCCTGCCTGGGAGTTACCCAGCCGGATGTGATGTGCGCCCAGGTGATCACTCCTGGCTACCGGGTGACGCTACAGCTTGAGGGCCAGGAGTATGTATTTCACACCGACGCGGCTGGGGTGCAGGTCGTCCCGGCACCAGCTCCTACCCCCCAGGTCAGCCAGGCGATCCTCGATTGGCGTTTTACAAACGGGGATGATTGCACCACTGCCATTTACACTCACGATACGCTCCTGTACAGCGATTGCAGCGAGGAGCCGCTGGAAGGCAGCTTGGCTTTCGAGGGGCTGCGCAGCGAGCTGCTGGGGTTTGTCGAAAAGTACGCTTCCTTCGAGGCCGATACTCCCGCCGGGTCGATCGTCTTCTCGGGAAATGGGGACGCACAGCCCACCCCTGCCGAGCAGCGCATGCTTGCCGAATGGGCACGCATGGGCGTGCAGATCGCCCAATCCGGGACTGCCAGCGCCGCCCGAGGCCTGGTCCTGAGCTGGCACCGCGAGGGCGGCATCGCCGGATTCTGCGACAATGTCACTATCTACCTGAATGGTAGGGCGGATGTCGGTGAGTGCCGGGGGAGCATCGAGATCAGCTCCCAAAGGGTGCAGCTTACACCGGAGCAGCTCGCCCAGGTGTACACCTGGGTGGACAGCCTGCAAAGCTTTGAATACGAGATGAAAGATCCGCCTGTGCCAGACGCCATGCAGCTCTACCTGGCCTTCAACGGGTCAGGAACAGGGGAGGCCAGTCCGGAAGTCATCCAGGCCATGCAGGACCTGGCAGCTGAGGTGATCGAGCAGAGCAAACCTGCCCCACTCTAAGCTTGTAGAGCGAGCTAGATGTAGCCAGATTTTGTGGCACGATATCCCGCAGAGAGAACACCTCTCTCTGCGGGATTTATTAATCTCTGGGAGGCGCTGCTGCCCATCGCATGACGGCTCACAGTCAGGACTTGCATAACTGTAAATCAAAAATAATTATTTGTATGGTTGCGCTTGCATAAAACGGTGAAAATATGCTGCGATCTTTTATTCATATGAGGAGTTACGCACTTCAGGTCCACTCACCAACTGCGTAAGTCCTTCATATGTTAGGTCTTATATATCAATAGTCTCTTGCCAATAGCGCCCCCTGCTTCACGGATTTAATGACCATCTTAAAGATGGGGGAGCCTTTGGAATATTGCCAGGTAGACCATTGACATGGAGGGACCATGACACCGAAGCGAGCTTTACATTCCTTGCAAGTTCTTCTAATCGCATCCCTGATCATCACACCTGTTTGGTTGAGCCTGGCGAATTCGGCTCGGGCAGAGACTCCTGCTGGTTATTCGGAATATTACATTCCCGGCAGCGAGGAACAGATGTGGGGCATCTTTTACGATCTCGATCCCTATCTGCTGGATATCAACCAGGGTATGCACAGTACTATCGCGATCACAGCCGGGACAGACAACACCAGCTTGTACTACGACCATTGGGAGGATGGGTACGATTTCGTGCCCGGCGATCCTGCCAGTGCGGACGAATCGTACATTCTTAACCAAGGCGATGTGCAGGTTTTCGAGAGCGCCAACATTCCGGTCAATCCACGCGGCACCGACACCTATCACGACGGGCAAGATCGCATCTATTCTGTTGGCGGGGCAGTGACAGTTTCAAGAGCCACCTGGACTGAGTCCGCCAGCACACTGTTCGCCCAAGCCTGGGAGGTGCTGCCGACCAGACCCTACCAGACCCAATACAGCATCCCGGCTGGCGAGAACCTTGCCGCGGCGCCCACCAACTATACCGACTTTACCTCTTCTTATATGATCCTCCAATCCACTGCAGATGATAATTCGGTGCAGGTGGACGACCCTCTTACAGCGCTCTCGCCGGATATTGACGCCATCCTGGATAAAGGCGAGGTGACGCAGCTCTACCATGTCAACGCCGGAACGACGGTAAATGCCACCTACCCTGTGCAGGTGCAAACCATCTACGGGAACGATTATGGCGGTACTGCCCACTACGATTCGCGCGATTTTACTCTGATCCCCTCCGCCCTTTGGGACACGGAATACTACAGCCCGGTAGGGGGTTTCGGCGGAGGCTATGAAACCGATCTATACATCTATAATCCCCACAGCACAGATCTCACCATCAGCTACCAGGATATGTTGGGGCAGGGCAGCTTCAGCATCCCGGCGGGCGGCACGGTGGCCTACTCGAGCGGGACGGGCAGATACGTGCCGCAAGACTCTGGTGTTTACCTGTCTGCCGGCCAGCCTTTCTGGGGGATCGGTTCAGCAGATACCGAGTCCACCACTTACGACTGGGGGTTCAGCCTGCTGCCCGCCTCGGCGCTGACCAGCGATTACTACCTGGGCTGGGCACCAGGCACGTCTGAACCGGTGCCCACAGATAACGGGTCGCCTGCCTTTGTCACTCCGGTGCAGGATAACACCACCATATATGCAGATTTCAGCCCTGTGGATGGCAGCGCCGATGTGTCCTACACATCAATACCTTCGCCAAAAAATAGGCTGAAATGAGAGGGTTTTTGTAGTAGAGTTGTGTCTTCCAGGACAAAAACTCGCAACAAAAACCCTCCGATGAGCATTTTAGCACTTTTACAACCGATCCAGAACAGCGTTTCCAAAACGACATTGCGGCAATTGAGCCGGATCATCGTTGCGATGATCGCCATGACAGGCCGAGTAACCATGCTGGGGATATCTCGATGGGCCGAAAAAGGTGGCAGCTACCGAACGGTGCAGCGTTTCTTTTACACGGT
>Ga0105094_10000359_pt1 | contig 21900 bp, 18 predicted proteins | sample PPLLak1March2015_2_FD_87023 | JGI IMG/M metagenome (GOLD analysis project Ga0105094, IMG submission 87023) | Freshwater sediment microbial communities from Prairie Pothole Lake near Jamestown, North Dakota, USA - PPLs Lake P8 Core (3) Depth... | ecosystem: Environmental > Aquatic > Freshwater >...
AAAGCTAAACCCCTAAACTGCTAAACTGCTAAAAACCACCGATTACTGATTACCGGGTACTGTTTACCGTTTGCCCGTCTTCCCTCTCCTGCTCCACCGCCTTTATCCGCAAACAAAATATATTGCCTGTAGGATGATTGGGTTCAACCCAGGCCTGTGCATCGTGGATGTCGGCGATCTTTTTCACGATGGCCAGGCCTAATCCACTGTTTATGTTTCTCGACCGGTCAAGGGTAACCCTTCGTTCAAAGATTATTTTTCTGCTTTCCTCCGGAATGGTATTTCCGAAATCTTTCACCATTACCTTAACATAATCCCCTTCCCTGTTCGCTTCAACAATCACCAGGTGGCCTTCATAGGCATACTTGATGGCATTGCTGATATAGTTCTTAAATACCTGTGAGATGATCGGATTTGCCTTTACCATAAGCTTTTCCTGCAATTTTGCCTTGATCTCCACCAATGCTTTCCCGTTCATGGGTGTAAATTCCTCAAGAGAATCCCGAATGGTCTGGGTAAGATTCAGTTTAATCATGTCAATTTTTTCTCCTGCACTGATTTTCGCGAGCGTTGAAGCGTTTTCAATAACATTGAGAAGGCTGAGGCTGGAGGATTCAATATTATCAACAAACTCCAGTTTTGGATTAAGCTCTTTCATCAGGTTGGTGAATCCGAAAATGTTTCCTGCAGCATTGCGGAGATCATGTGTGATAACATCGAGCAACAGATCTTTCATATTGTTGGTTTCAGCAAGCTGTTCTGAAAGTTCACGGTATTTTGCTTCCGATCTTCGGATATGTTCTTCTGCCTCTTTTCTTTCAGTAATATCAAAGATAGCTCCCTGAATATAAATCGGGACGCCGCTCTCATCGCTGATACTCTGGATGGAATCATCGATCCACCTGATTTCTCCCGTTTTTGAAAGGATCCGGTATTCGCGCTGAGCTTTGAATCCGGATTTCCGGAATTCACTGGTGTTATATTTTTGCCTTAGCTCGGGCAGATCTTCAGGATAAACAATATCAAACCAGTCGGGCTGCATATTCAAAAAGTCAGTCTCACTATAACCGGTAATCTGCATAACAGCACCCCGAAAAAATACCGGTTTCCAGTACATGTCCAGCCGGTAGGCAATACCCTGAAAATCCTGCAGAAAACTCCGGTATTGATCCTCTGCAAGCTGACCTGTTTTCAGTTTCAGCAATTCCTTCGCCAACTGGTTATTGGCGGTAATAAGCTGCGCTTTGGTTTTTGCCTTGTCCGTCATAGTATTTAAACTGTACCGTAAATATATTTCAACTTTTAAAAACGTTAAAATGTAATTATTAACAGTCAGTATTCATTTGCTTATAATTCATCCGTAATTATGAGACATGTAAAACAAGGCCCTTCAGATATTCTCCCTCGGGGTGGTAAATGCTTACCGGATGATCCGCAGGCTGTGTGAGCTGATGGAGAATACCGACACTTCTCCGGGTATTGGCAGCTGCAGCAAAGACGGATTTCCTGAAATCCTCCCTGGTTACAACCTGTGAACAGGAAAATGTAAACAATAAGCCTCCTGGCTTTAGTTGTTCCATCGCCAGTTGATTTATCCGCTTATAAGCCTGAAGTGCATTCTTCAGGGCATTCTGGTGCTTGGCAAAAGCAGGCGGGTCAAGAATTATTATGTCATACTGATTGTTAATATCCTTAAGAAATGCAAAAGCATCTGCACAAAAAGACTGGTGTATGTTTTCGGGAATCTGATTGAGGGAAATATTCCGGCCGGTCATTTCTATGGCTGCTGCTGAACTGTCGACAGAATGCACCAGGCTTGCATTTCCTCTGGCAGCATAAACCGAGAAACCTCCTGTATAGCCAAAAACATTCAATACATTTTTCCGGAGACAATATGCAGACAACAGATTCCTGTTATCCCGCTGATCAATAAAGAAACCTGTTTTCTGCCCCTCCTTCACATCAACGTAAAAAAAGCAGTTGTTTTCGGTTACGGTGGTATGTTCCAGTTCACCCCACAGCAATTCATTCTTCACTTCCAGTCCGGCTTTATGGGGAATGGTGGATTCACTCTTGTCAAACACTGCTGTCAGTTTTTTCCCATAGAGCTTTTTAAGAATTTCTGTCAGCTGCGAGCGGATTTTATACATTCCGATTGAATGCATCTGCAATACGGCAATCCCATTGTAATAATCGATTATCAATCCGGGCATGCCATCCCCTTCAGCATTGACAAGGCGGTAGACGGTAGTAACGGGATTATCAGCAAGCCCCAGCTGAAGACGCAGCCGGTATGCATCCCCTATTTTATCTTCCCAAAACAGGTCATCCGGTTCAACCTGCCGAAATGAGAAGATCCTTACCGCAATGGAGCCAATCTGGTAATGGCCCAGGGCCAGCCATTCTTCCTGGTCGGAGAATACTTCAACCACATCTCCTTCTGCCGGGTTTCCAATAATTTTCCGAATGGCCCCGGAAAATATCCAGGGATGAAGGCGCTTAACGGCTTGTTCCTTACCTTTTTTCAGGATGATCTTAATGCTGTTTTCCATAGCGGGGTGTCTTCGGGAAAGGATCGGCCATAGGGTTATGCATCATGGATTTTCCAGTTGGTTTAACCTGTGGTATATTTCATAGCATACCCAGGCATCAGTAGCGGCATATTCAAGCTGGGGGGCCGACAATTCTTCCTCTTCCCAGTTAGAGGTCTGGTAATGCTTGGATATCCGGAACCCCAGAATATTGGCTGTGAGTTTTCTAAGGCCTTTGTCTTCAATATTAAAGCGCATCACCGTTTGTTGCAAATCAACAAAACCGTTGGTATGCATTGACCTGATCTGATTCAGTGATTTCAGGTCGTCGCGTATGGCCACTCCGATCTTTATAATGCACGGATCTTCAAGAATGTCTTTAACAAAATCGGGTATGCCCGTGTGATTGATTCTGAAGATAAAAGCATGGTCACGGTTTGCCAGCTGAAGCATGGCTACCTTGTTAACCCTTCCTTTTTTGAAAGACGGCCTGGTCTCAGTATCAAAACCAAATTCCGGGCAACCCATCATCATTGGCTTGACATCGTGGAATTGCCGGGCGTCTTTGATCAGGTGTATCTGACCCTCAAAGCTTTTCAAGGGAAGACTCTGTATGTGATCTTTCTCAACTGAACGTTGAAATCCATTGTCATTCTTCATCTTTCGGAATATCATCTTCTTCTGAGAACCAGCTTTCATCCGGCTCTGCAACCTCATCAATTTCATCATCGAACCGAAGCTGGCTTGTAGTGAGCTGATGGCCATACAGCAATTGATGGATGGACTGCAGGGCTTCGATAAGCTGCAATCCCCATTGTTTTTCAAAGCTGTCACGGCCTTTCCAGATCGCATCATTCATGGCCTGTGACAGTCCAACCTCATAGAGCTGATATGAATCTTTCAATTCCTGGTAAATATCGGTCAGGGATTCAGCCAGGCTAAAGCTAAGGATATCCATGCCATTTCCCTTGCTACTTTGTTTCAGGGAACCCGCTCCGTTGAATTTTGCTATGATACCCTGCAGACGGTCGTGGATCATGGCGTATTCGTTCTCCTGCACAAACCGCTGCGGATCATCTTCATAACAGTATTTGGGTCTCCTGATCTGGGCAGTCTTTGAATAAACCCTGGCCAGAAAATTTTGAAGGGATTCAAACAATTCAACAGGCTTGATAAGGGCGGACTCATCAATAAAAACACAGTAATCCCTGGCGGCAGCAATGTATTCCTTTATCTGTTGGCCCTTAAGATCGTCCATTTGGATTGCTTTGATGAAACATTATGCTGAAAATAATACCTAATCGTTAATCTTATACAGGTTTAATACATGGTACAAACATAGAGTAAATTTATAATAAAAAACAGCAGGTTGAAATGATGAAAGGGGGATTATTGAGAAAGTGTCAGCCTTTGATCCCCGGTATATATAATGATATCATTGTCCAGCATCCATTGAATAACCTGCATCACCCTTTCGCGGCCAAAGGCAAGCCGCTTCAGCACATCTTCCGGTTTTGCAGGCTCAAGGGAGAGTATTCCTTTAACCTCGTCCCTGATCATGTCAAACTCTTCCTGCAGGATATCCTTTTCTTTTTTTCTTTTGCATACATCACAATAATGGCATGGTTCCGCCTGGTTTTCTCCAAAGTATTTAAGCAAAAGCTGACTCCTGCATATTTCGTCGGAAGCCGCATAAGTGAGCATTGCCTCAGCTCTTTCCCAAAACCGTTCCTTTCTCAAGCGGTAATTTTCCTTGGAGATATATAAGGATTTTTCATCCAGCCTTTCCTCGATAAAGACGACCATAGGCGTTCTTTTCTGCTTTATGTATTTGATGATGCCCATGGTATGGAGCCTGTTGAGGTATTGCACAACAATATCGAGGTCAACCGAAGCTTTCCGGGCAAGCGATGTTTCATCGATCACCGTATACTCATTGAATACACCGGTATAGGAGCGCAGGACAAGTTTAATAAAAGCATCAAAGGAGGAATTGGCAATCTGGAATTTATAGAGATCATCGCGGCCCAGGACAAATTTAAGTCGCGAAGGGCTGTTTATCTCTTCCGTGAGTTCAATATATCCTTCCCTTTCCAATATTTTCATACTGCTGAAAGCGGTATGCAGTTCAAATTTAAAAGCCGAAATAAAGTCAGCAATGGCAAAGTCATACACCACTCCCTTGCCGCCTCCGACGGGTATGCGCAGGAAATTGCCCAGGGCAGCATATACGTTCTTTATTGTTTCAAGATCGGGAAAGTTTGCGCGATAGCGTTGTTCAGCTGTCAGCCGGTCATCGGGGGAAAACAATAAAACGGCATAGGCACGTTTGCCATCCCGGCCTGCCCGGCCTGCCTCCTGAAAATAGGATTCAGGCGAGTCCGGCAGGTCAGCATGGACGACAAAACGAACATCGGGTTTGTCAATGCCCATTCCAAAAGCATTGGTTGCTATCATGATCCTTATCTTGCCGATGGTCCAGCCCATTTGCCGGTCTGATCGTTGTTCAAAAGGCAGGCCGGCGTGGTAAAAGCTCACAGAAATACCTTGTTTTGCCAGCAGGTTCGAAAAGTCCTGGCATTTCTTCCGGCTGCGAACATAAACGATGCCGCTCCCGTTCATTTTTTTCACCAGTTCCAATACATCCGCTTCCTTATTTTCGGTTGTCTTAACGGCATAAATAAGGTTCTCACGGACAAAGCTGCTCTTCATGACATTCTTCTGTTTAAAAAGAAGTTTGTCCTGAATGTCTTCAACCACCAGGGGAGTAGCGGTGGCCGTAAGGGCAAGCACCGGAACATCCGGCAACAATGTCCTGAGGTCAGCTATTTTGAGGTAGGACGGTCTGAAATCGTATCCCCAATGCGATATACAATGTGCTTCATCAACGGTAATGAGATTAACATTCATTTCCTGCACACGCGACCTGAATATTTCAGTAGACAGTCTTTCCGGTGACAAATAAAGGAATTTATAATCACCATAGATGCAATTATTCAGGGCAATGTCAATTTCTTCGCGGGTCAAACCTGAATGCACCGCCAATGCTTTTATTTGTTTTTTCTTAAGATTTTCCACCTGGTCGCGCATGAGTGCGATCAGCGGTGTTATTACCAGGCAAATACCGTCCATGGCAAGGCCAGGCACCTGAAAGGTGAGTGATTTTCCCCCTCCGGTTGGCAAAAGACCCAGGGTATCTTTATGTTCCAGTGCAGATCTGATAATCTCCTCCTGCATCGGCCGGAAGGAAATATACCCCCAGTTTTCTTTCACTATTTGCCGGTAATCTTTCATCGTTTATTCCATGATTGATTTGGGAATCACGGTTCAATGATGCATCTGACGACTGATTCACTGGTTTTATGGCAGTCAGGCGTATTTGCGGGATAATTTCTGTTTAAAAATCAATATTACTTCAAATTTTTGTAATTTCGCACCATTTAAATTTAAGTCTAGTATTTATGGCTCCTCTCCCGGAAAAAATCATGTATGAAGCGCTGACTTTCGACGATGTGCTTCTTGTGCCAGCTTATTCCGAAATATTACCCAGGGAAGTGGATATTTCCTCCTGGCTGACGCGCTCCATAAAACTTAACGCCCCCATTGTATCTGCCGCCATGGATACTGTAACGGAAGCCTCGCTGGCCATGGCCATGGCCCGGGAAGGGGGGATCGGAGTGATCCATAAGAATATGAGCATCGATGAGCAGGCCAAACAGGTTAAGATTGTAAAACGTGCCGAGAACGGGATGATCTATGATCCGATCACCATTCATATCACGGCCAATGTGGGAGATGCGCTGAGCCTGATGAAAGAATACAAGATCGGAGGAATTCCCGTCGTTGACGGACAGCATAAATTGATCGGCATCGTTACCAATCGTGATCTCAGGTTTGAACAGCAACTCGATAAACCCATCAGCGATGTCATGACGAGCCGCAATATTATTACCACCACCCAGGAGACAGACCTGGAAAAGGCAGCAGATATCCTCCAGCGTCATAAAATTGAGAAACTGCCTGTTGTAGATGATACCAACCGCCTGATCGGATTGATAACCTACAAGGATATCACCAAGGCAAAAGACAGGCCCAATGCCTGCAAGGATTCCCAGGGACGTCTGCGGGTTGCTGCAGCCGTGGGCATAACGAAAGACACGCTCGAACGTGTTGAAGCCCTGGTAAAATCCGACGTTGATGCAATCGTAATTGATACTGCCCACGGACATTCCAGGAATGTGCTTGAGATGTTAAAACGCGTCAAGAAGAAATTTCCGGGAATCGATTTTATTGTCGGCAATATTGCCACACCAGAAGCAGCCCGTGATCTGGCAAAAGCAGGTGCTGACGGGGTTAAAGTAGGGATCGGCCCGGGCTCCATTTGTACTACCCGTGTTATTGCAGGAGTAGGAGTTCCGCAACTTTCAGCAATATTTAGCGTGGCATCCGCGTTAAAAGATACCGGCGTCCCCATAATAGCCGACGGAGGATTACGGTATTCAGGTGATATGGTTAAAGCTATCGCAGCCGGCGCAAGTTCGGTTATGGCAGGTTCGCTCTTTGCAGGGGTTGAAGAATCACCCGGAGAAACGATCATTTTTAACGGGAGGAAATATAAGTCGTACCGTGGCATGGGTTCCATTGATGCCATGCAGCAAGGTTCAGGAGACCGGTACTTTCAGGATCCTGAAGAAGACATTAAAAAATTGGTTCCGGAAGGGATTGTTGCCCAGGTACCTTATAAAGGTACGCTGACGGAAGTATTCTTTCAGATGGTTGGAGGGCTGAGAGCTGGTATGGGTTATTGCGGGGCAAAGAATATCCTGGAATTGATGCAGGCCAGATTTGTAAGGATTACCAATTCAGGGATTATTGAAGGACATCCTCATGATGTAACCATCACTCGGGAAGCACCTAATTACAGCAGATAAAATAGTATAACTTAAATTAACTTATTCAATATGAAAAGACTTATCCTTTTTTTAACCGCTTTTTGTTTTACAGCAACAATATTGCAGGGACAAGATGAAATACTCATGACCATTGGTAATGAAAAAGTCACCAAGGCTGAATTTGAACGGATTTATCATAAGAACAATTCTTCCATCGTTTATGAGAACAAATCACCCCGTGAATATCTTGATCTATTTATCAATTTCAAGTTAAAGGTTATGGAGGCAAAAGCTCAGGGCTATGACACCATGAGTACCTTTATAAAAGAACTGGATGGATACAGGGATCAGCTCGCCAAACCTTATCTCCAGGATAAGGACCAGCGGCAGCAGATGCTGGAGGAAGCCTATTACAGAACAGCCAATGAAGTAAATGCCAGCCATATTCACATCAATTTGTCCCCTTCGGCATCACCCGCTGACACACTGGAGGCGTATAACAGGATTATGGGCCTGCGGAACCGTGTTCTGGCCGGGGAGTCTTTTGAAGATGTAGCGATTGCAGCTTCCAACGATCGTTCAGTCAACAACAATAAAGGCAATCTGGGCTGGTTTTCAGCTTTCAGAATGGTATATCCCTTCGAGGATATTGCCTACAAGACCCCTGTCGGGCAAATCTCCATGCCCTTCAGAACCCGTTTTGGGTATCATATTGTGCGCACCAATGGTTTCCGCCCCGCCATTGGAGAAATATCGCTGGCCCATATCATGTTAAGGGTGCGCCCCGGCGAAGACTCAGCTATCCAGCAAGCAGCCATAGAAAAAATCAACGCCTGCTACAACCAGCTAAAGAATGGCGAGAATTTCGGTGAAATGGCCCGGAAATATTCCGATGATCAGGCTTCTGCGAAATACGACGGCAAATTGCGCTGGATCAGCTCGGGAGAACTGCCTCCTGATATCGAGGAGATCGTTTATGCCATGAAGGACAGCGGTCAGATTACTAAACCCCTTCATTCTGAATTTGGATACCATATTTTTCAGTATCTGGGGAAAAGGCCGGTTCAGCCTTTTGAACAACTCAAGCCACAGCTTGAAGAAAAGATTGCCAATGATGAAAGACAAAAAAGTACCGACCAGCGTTATATTGAAAAGCTGAAAAAAGAATATGGCTTTACAGCATATCCTGAAAATCTTGCTGAAGTCGTCAGCACCATTGACAGTTCAATGTATGACGGCATTTGGGAACCTGCAATGGCGGGAGAATTGATTGATCCTGTCTTCACTATCGGCAATAAGGATTACGCTCAGCTTGATTTTGGCAACTATATCAAACAGGCAAAAAAATATAGCAAGAAAGAATCGCTTGAAGTTATTTGCCAGCGGAAATATAATGATTTTGTCAACGAAATGGTGTTGGACTATGAAAATGACAAGCTGGAAGCAAAATATCCTGAATTCCGCTACCTGATGGATGAATACCACGACGGGATATTGCTTTTCAACATAACCGATGACAAGGTTTGGACCAAGGCTGTAAGGGATACTGCGGGGCTGGAACAATTCTTCAACAAAAACAGGAAGAACTACAAATGGCAGACACGGGCTGATGTTTCCAAATATTCAACACAGGATTCAACCCTTGCCGATAAAATTATACTCAATGCCCCGCTTAGAATGGCGAAAAAAATGACCCCCGGGGAGTTTAATGTCCTGGTTACCGGACAGGATACCTTACAGCGTGTTGAAGTACTGGATCAGAAACTTGAGAAAGGCAATGATAAAACGCTTGACGCGATGGATTGGAATAAAGGTGCAATGAAGACCTATAAGGAAAAAGGGAAGACCCATATTCTATACATCAACGGGATTCTCAAGCCACAGAATAAACAGCTGAAGGAATCACGGGGTCTGGTGACCGCTGATTATCAGAATCTGCTGGAAAAACAATGGATTCAGGAATTGCGGAATAAATATCCCGTGGTTATCGATGAGAAAGTTTTTGAGACCATTAAATAGACCTGACCCCGATGTATAAAATTGCCTGGTTGGTTTTGTTAACGGTTATTTTGTCCTGCACTGAAAACTCACGGCATGTAGAAGAAAAACCTATTGCCCGTGTACTGGATAAAACGCTGACGCCCTCTGATATGAAAGGGATCTTTCCCGAAGGTGTTTCAGCAGAAGACAGTACACAGATAGCAAAAAACTTCATTGAAAGATGGGTGCGGCAGCAGTTGCTGTTGAATAAAGCTGAACTGAACCTTACCGAGGATGAAAAAAATGTTAAGGAACAAATCGAAAATTACAGAAGTTCACTGTTGATCTATAAATATGAACAAAGCCTTTTGAAGCAGAAGCTGGATACGGTTATCAGCCATAAGGAAATTGAAGAACATTACCATCAGAATCCGTCCAATTTCCTGCTCAACAGGGATATCGTCAAATCCATTTACATAAAGATTCCCCGGTCAGCACCTGAAATATACAAACTAAGGCAATGGTACAGGTCAGATGAACCGGAAAGCATTAAAAACCTTGAGGCTTATTGTTATCAACATGCCGAAACCTATGAATTTTTTGATGAAACCTGGGTCGATTTTTCCAAACTGCTTGATAAGATTCCGATACAAATCGGAAATCCCGGGAATTATCTTCGTTACCGGCAGACCATTGAGGCTTCCGATACAACCTATCATTATTTCGTCCGCGTATTACAGTATGCTTTCAGCGGAGATCCTTCCCCCCTTGAACTGGTGCAGGATGATATCGAAAAGATCATACTTAACAAACGGAAAATTAAACTGCTGAATGAGCTGGAAGCCACAATCTATAATGATGCCCAGAACAGGGGGCAGTTTACCATTTATGAATAAAACTCATGATCAAAAAGTTTCCATTTTTCATATTGCTGATGATCTTTTCCTGCCTGGCCGGGAAGAGCCAGGTAAAAATGATTGACCAGGTTGTTGCCGTGGTTGGTGATAAGCGTATTCTATTTTCTGATGTTGAACAGCAGTATTACCAGCTTATTGCGCAGGAAGAAAAAACAACCGCTGAAACCCGGTGCCAGATTTTTGAACAATTACTGATCCAGAAACTACTGGTAAACCAGGCCCAGGTTGACAGTATCGAAATAACAGAATCACAGGTTGACGCCAACCTGGATTCCCGCATGCGGTATTTTGTGAACATGATGGGATCGGAACAAAAGCTGGAAGACTATTTTAATAAGTCCATACTGGAGATCAAGGATGACTTCCGGGATGATATCAGGGAACAAATGCTCACGGAAAGGATGAAGGAGGAAATTACCGGGAGTATCTCCGTAACCCCTTCTGAAGTCAGGAGTTTTTACAGGTCATTGCCGCAGGCTGAAATCCCTTATGTGGAATCGGAGGTCGAGATCAACCAGATACTGGTCTATCCGAAATATGGTGAAAAAGGTGTTTTTGAGGTGCGGGAGAAATTGCTGGCTATCCGCCAACGCATTGTTGACGGGGAGAATTTTGCCACCCTGGCAGTTTTATATTCAGAAGATCCGCAATCTGCTACCCGCGGAGGCGATATCGGATGGGTCAATAAAACCGATGTCGATCCGGAATATGCGAAGGCCGCATTTGGGCTAAAGAAGGGTGCTGTCTCAAAAATTGTCGAATCATCTTTCGGATTTCATATCATACAAACCCTGGATCGCACTGAGGACCGCATTCATACACGGCATATCATCATGAGGCCTAAGCTCACCCCTGACATAAAACAACAGGCATTTTCCAGGCTTGACAGCATTCTGTTCCTGGTGAAATCTGATTCTCTCACTTTTGAAAGGGCTGCCATGATCTTTTCAGAAGATAAAGACACAAGGCTCAACGGAGGCCAGGTTGTGAATCCCAAAGGCGGCCCGCGCTGGAATATGGATGAACTGACACCCCAGGATTATTCCGTTGTCAAAAACATGACGGCAGGTGAACTGTCAGCTCCGTTTGAATCCATTGACAAGGACAGAAAGACCGTATTTAAGATACTCCTGCTAAAAAAGCGTACCAATCCTCATGTCGCCAATCCCGTAGATGATTTTAACCTGCTGAAGGAAATGGCTATGCAGAAAAAGCAGGAAGAGATCGTGAACAATTGGGTTGAGGATAAAATGCGCACAACCTTTATCCGGATTGATCCGGAATACAGAAATTGCAAATTCTCCATAAAAGGCTGGCTGAAATCCTGATAATGTATGCCGGATGATCCTGTTATACTCAGGAAACCCATGCTGAGAACCAAATTAACCTTGTTTGTATGGATGGCCCTGATGATCTGCTGCCGGGAAAACGCCTTTGCGCAACAACCCCAGCAGATCGAATATGATGCCGATGACATCCTCTATGATAAAAACATCGCCAGCGGGGCTTACCGGCTTGTCAATCACGTGGTTTTCCGGCATAAAAACACGACCATGTACTGCGACAGCGCTTACTATTATGCGGCAGAAAATTCCCTGGAAGCTTATGAGAACGTATACATCAACCAGGGTGATTCTGTCCATATTTATGGCGATTACCTTCATTACGATGGCAATATCCGGTTGGCCAAAATCAGAAAAAATGTGCGGCTTTCCAGCAGCACAACACGGCTGACAAGTCAGGCTGTCGACTATGATCTGCATAATAACATCGGATACTATACCCATCATGCTGATATCCTCAGCGGGGAAAACAAACTGCAAAGCAGGCTCGGTTATTACTATTCACGGCAGGAAATGTACCTTTTCAAAGATAGCGTAGTAGTTGAAAATCCTGATTATACCATTTATTCAGATACGCTGAAATACCATACGGGCACGAATACGGCCTTTTTTATAGGGCCTACGCATATCATCAGTGACAGCAACAATATATATTGCGAGAGTGGCTGGTACAACACAGAAACGAACATTTCACTCCTGAAAAAAAATGCCAGCATTGAAAATCCGACGCAGACTCTGACCGGAGACAGCCTTTACTACGAAAGAGAAACAGGCTATGGTGAGGCATACTCCAATATCAGGCTGGTTGACAAAGAACAGAATATCATCCTCGAAGGGAATTTTGCCAGGATTAACGAAAAGACCGAAACCGCATTGTTAACGGACAGCGCCTTATTTATATATATAACGGAAAATGATTCTGTGTTTGTTCACGCCGATACTCTGCGCTCAGAACCTGACAGCACGGGGAAAAAGGAGTTCCGGTTGTACTACAAGGTAAAGTTGTTTAAAAGCAACTTACAGGGCAAGTGTGATTCCATGTTCTATTCTTCTTCCGATTCTATCCTTTGTATGTTTTATGAGCCCGTGCTGTGGTCAGCTGAAAATCAGCTTTCTGCCGAATATATAGAAATATGGATCAGGAACAGGGAGGTCAGTCAGCTGCATATGAAACGGACAGCCTTTATCATAAACCAGGAAGATTCGATTCATTTTAACCAGGTCAAAGGGAAAACGATGATCTGTTATTTCCGCGACAACGAATTATATAAAATCAATGTTTACGGTAACGGACAAACCCTGTATTATGCCAAGGATAAGGAAGATATTATAGGCGTCAACAAAGCCGAGAGTTCTGATCTGGTCATTTTCCTCGAAAACGAGAAACCTGAAGAGATCCGCTTCATCAACAAGCCTTCCGCCATACTCTATCCGCTTGAAATGATATCGAAGCAGGAACTGGAATTAAAAGATTTTAAATGGCAGGTTATCATCCGCCCGCTGAAGAAGGAGGATATCTTCCTGTGGCAGGAGCCTGAAAAGATAAGAAAAGAAGAGGGAGAGAAAGAGAGGAGAAGGAGGCAGCGGCAGGAGGCAGTTATGAATAACCGGTAATCAGTAATCAGTAACCGGTGGTTTTTAGCAGTTTAGCGGTTTAGGGGGTTAGCTTTTCAGGGAGTTAGGCTTTTGGGCTTTTGCTAAACTGTTAAATAGCTAAATCCCTGCCTTCCTGACATGCCTGCCGGCAGGCAGGCTGCAGGACTGTCTTAAAATTGTTAATTGTTAATTGCTAATTGTTAATTGCCTAGTATTCGTCTTCGTTAAAGAAGAAGTCGTCTTTGCTTGGGTAGTCAGGCCAAATATCTTCAATACTTTCATAAATTTCACCTTCGTCCTCCATTTCCTGCAGATTTTCAATTACCTCAAGGGGAGCACCGGAACGTATGGCAAAGTCAATTAGTTCCTCTTTGGTTGCCGGCCAGGGAGCATCCTCGAGTTTTGAAGCTAATTCTAATGTCCAATACATAACGATGTAAATTAAATAAGATCTTTTTTCAAAAATTGTGCAAATATAAAAAAATATAAATAAACTACAACCCGGTGTTCCATTTTAACTCAACTCCTTGATTATCAATAAGTATTTTTCTTGATAATACAAATAAATAATCTGATAACCGGTTAATATATTGCAATACGATATCAGGCACAAAATGTTTCGCTGTTACCTCAACAATTCTTCGTTCAGCCCTTCGGCTTACAGTCCTCGCAACCTGCGCAACTGAGCTGGTGGTGTATCCACCGGGCAGTATAAACGAGGAAAGCTTTGGCAATTCTTTTTCCATGCTGTCGATGGCAATCTCAAGTTCTGCCACATCGGAGTCCTTTAATTCAGGAATTTTAACCCTGCAATCCTCACAGTCTGATGCAAGGATTGCGGCGCAAATCATCAACCGGTCCTCGATACGGATCAGCATCTGCTGAATGCCGGCCGCGGATATCTGATCGCGCAACAATCCGATATGGGTAATCAGCTCATCGACTGTCCCGTAGGCTTCAATACGGATATTCGATTTGGAAACTCTTTTGCCGCCTATTAATGACGTGGTTCCTTTGTCACCTGACCTGGTATAAATTTTCATTCCTGCCATTGTTTATCCTGAAACTTTTTAGCGCCTGTCAGGCTTTTGCCGCTATTGCACCATTGCTTACAGCGGTATAAATCTGCTATTAAGCGAGTGTCACCGTTTGTTCATTGATCCTGTCAAATTCAATGTGTCCATCCAGTAACCGTATGATACGGCGGGCATGTCTTGCTATGCTTTCTTCATGCGTCACCAGAATGATGGTGTTGCCATTCCGGTGAATTTCATTAAACAGGGACATTATTTCTTCCGATGTTTTGGAATCCAGGTTTCCGGTCGGCTCATCTGCCAGGATGATCGATGGATGATTGATCATGGCCCTTGCGAGCGCCACACGCTGACGCTGTCCGCCTGATAGTTCATTGGGGCGGTGTTCCATACGGTCTTCCAGGCCAACCGTTACCAGCATTTCCCTGGCACTTTTCACGCGCTCATTCTTTGAAAAACCGGCATATACCAGCGGAAGCATCACATTCTCCAGTGCTGTGTAACGAGGCAGGAGGTTAAAGGTTTGAAAAACAAATCCGATCTCTTTATTCCGGATATCGGCCAGCTGATTGTCTTCCAGTTTACTTACATCTTTATGGTTAAGAATATAGGTTCCGGAGGTAGTGGTATCCAGGCAGCCGATAATATTCATCAGCGTAGATTTACCGGAACCGGAAGGGCCCATGATCGCAACATACTCATTTCTTTCGATTTCGAGAGAAATAGAACGAAGGGCCGGCACAACCAGGGTACCCAGGTAATAATTCTTTACAATATCCTTTAACGTAATGATTTTTTCCATGGACAGGGTTTGAAATTTATGCTAAAGTAATATTCTAAACTGAACTACTAAAACCTTATTGTATAATTCTCTTTAAAAAAACCATGTTTTATGAAAACAATACCCATCGAAAAAAGATCAATGGTGAAGGTTCCATTTTCATTGGCCTTTATCTCCTTCCAGGCCTTCCTCATGCCGTCCGACCAGTTGATATCATCGAATACGATCAGGCTGCCGTCAGGAATCGCTGACAGAAAAAAACCGGCATATCTAAGGGTGGCTGTCAGGCTGTGGTTTCCGTCAACAAGAACCAGTGTTTTACGGGGAGTCTGCGGCAGCAATGATGATAAAGCATGGTCAAATGTGTCGTTTATCAGGCTTACATTCATCAGTTTGTTTCTTTTCAGTCCCTCATCAGCCAGGGCGGCAAGCGCGGGATCTGCTTCAACCGTTACCACCCTTGCCTCAGGATTTCCGGCAGCCAGATAACAGGTGCTGATGCCCAGCGATGTTCCAAGTTCAACGATCAGCTCAGGTTTATAATACCGTGCCATCCGGTACAGCAATTTGCCGAATTTTCGGTTCACGGCCGCATAGCCTGCTATATCGGCAACAACATGTTGCCGGTATAGCAAGGCTTTCGACCCTGCTCCAACATCCTTTATTTCGATAAGCGTTTTATTATGCTTCAGCGATCTCCTGTACTCCTCTGCCATGTCACAGGCGTTGTAATGGCTACAGTCATTAAGTACTGAGGTTATGAAATTAAAAACAAAAGGAGAATGAACGCCATGTCCCCGGCGATGGCGGGCTTTGAAGCTATACCTAAGCCAGGCAGCGATTTGTCCCGACCCTTTGATTATCCGTTCCGCAGATTCCGGTTTTACAAACATATCATCAATATCAGATTGGATGCAAAAATAATAAATCTCTCCCTCTCTCCCTCTCTCCCTCTCTTTGTCTCTCCATCCCTCCCTCTCTCCCTTTTTTAATAAATTCATTTCCCCACCTGAATATCATTGCTTATCTTAGTTTCTTAGAAATTTTATTTGCTATCCGGCTGATGGATATTATTAAATCAAACAACCCTGCAGGGAAAACAGCCATCCATGACTTCCTTGAATCCGGCGTTCAATACCTGAAAGGAGTAGGACCTAAACGGGCTGAAATGCTGGGGAAGGAACTGAACATAATTACTTTTCGCGATCTGCTTTATTTCTTTCCTTATAAGTATATTGACCGTTCCAGGTTTTATACGGTCAAGGAAATTGATACCAGCATTGCTTTTATACAGTTAAAAGGCCATATTACAGGATTACGAACTGAGGGTGCAAAGTACAGGCAACGGTTGGTCGCCCGGTTTGCTGATGACACAGGGACCATGGAACTGGTTTGGTTTCAGGGTGTGCAATGGATTATAAAAAATCTTGAAGTAGATAAGGAATATATTGTTTTTGGACGGCCCTCCATATTTAACGGCAGGATATCCATTGCCCATCCCGAAATCGACCCGGTTGAAAAATCGGAATTCACCTTTTCGGGAAAACTGCAGCCACAATACAGCAGCACGGAAAAGCTTAAGAACAGCTTCATCACGTCAAAAACGATACAGAAGCTGGTAGCCGTATTATTTCAGCAGCTGGGGAAAATGGAGGAAACCCTGCCTGTCGATCTGATCCGCAGGTTGAAATTTCCGGGCATTTACGAAGCCTTGTTCGCCATGCATTTTCCGGCCGATCAGGATCAGTTGAAGAAGGCCACCTACCGGCTCAAATTTGAAGAACTTTTTTATATACAGTTAAGCATCCTCCGGCAGAAAAACCGCAATCAGCAAGTCATCAAAGGGCATGTATTTGCCAGGGTGAGTGATTATGTCAACGACTTTTACCACCAGAAGCTGACGTTCGAGCTTACGGAAGCCCAGAAAAGGGTGATCAGGGAGATCCGCAAGGACCTGGGATCAGGGAAGCAGATGAATCGCCTGTTGCAGGGTGATGTTGGCAGCGGGAAGACCCTGGTTGCCGTAATGGCCATGCTGATCGCCCTCGACAACGGATACCAAGCCTGCCTGATGGCCCCGACCGAGATCCTTGCCAACCAGCATTTTGCCACCATCTCCGGTTTTCTCGAAGGACTGAATGTCAACGTCAGACTACTTACAGGTTCCACCCGCAAAACCGACAGGAACACCCTGTTTGCAGAACTATCCGGCGGCGATCTGCAGATATTGATAGGGACCCACGCCCTGCTTGAAGATCCGGTTCAGTTCAAAAACCTGGGTCTGGTCGTGATCGATGAGCAGCATCGTTTTGGTGTGGCACAGCGGGCCAGGTTGCGGCAAAAAAACGAAGATCCGCCCCATGTGCTGGTGATGACGGCGACCCCGATACCGCGGACTCTGGCCATGACGCTATATGGTGACCTGGACGTTTCGGTGATCGATGAATTGCCCCCGGGACGCAAGCCCATCAAGACCATCCACTATACCGATTCAAAAAGGCTGGTGATGTTTGGTTTTCTGAGGGAACAGATCAGGCTGGGCCGGCAGGTTTATGTGGTATACCCGCTGATCACCGAATCGGAAAAGCTTGATTACAAAGCGCTCGATGATGGTTACGAAGCCATGGTGAGGGCTTTTCCCCCGCCGCAATACCTGGTGGTTTGTGTTCACGGCAGGCTGAAAACGGAGGAAAAAGAACTCGCTATGCATTATTTCCAGCAAGGCAAAGCACATATCATGGTGGCCACCACGGTCATTGAGGTAGGCGTCGATATTCCGAATGCTTCGGTAATGGTAATCGAAAGCGCCGAGCGTTTTGGATTATCGCAACTGCACCAGTTGCGCGGCCGTGTCGGCCGCGGGGCTGACCAGAGCTATTGCATCCTGATGACCTCACACAGGCAAACCACGGAAGCCCGCAAAAGAATTGAAACCATGGTGAATACCACAGACGGCTTCGTCATCGCTGAGGTGGATCTGAAACTCAGGGGTCCGGGTGATATCGAGGGCACGCAACAGAGTGGCATACCCTTCGACCTGAAAATCGCCAGCCTGAGCGAGGATGGCCAGGTACTTCAGTTTGCAAGGGATATTGTCCAGGAGATCCTCGCCCGTGATCCTGATCTGTCAGCCATTGGTAATGAAATCCTGGTGAAACAGCTGAAGAAGCTCTCGCGGTCGCAGGTGGACTGGAGCAGCATAAGCTAGGGAGAGGCCTCACCCCCGTCCCCTCTCCCAGGGGAGAAGGGCGATAGCTTGTGCGCATGGGTAAATTGACCTGGAAATCATGCAGGCGTGCAGTCTTATAATCACTTGTCACTTGTCACTATATTCTGCTGTTCCACTGTTCCACTGTACCACCGTTCCACTAATGATTAACTTCTACCTTCCTCTTCTGTAATATCTTCTGAACAACAATCCCACCGCTAGTAAGATCACCATTTCGCCCGCCATGAAAAGTATCCAGGGAAAGTGCACCGGTACGTACTGAAGCGACAGATTAAAAAGAGTATTTTTATCGGGGACACTAAAGATCTCACCGATCGGATAATGCCTGAGCATGAAAGCGGAATAATCCCACACAAACGACAGGAAAACGATGAAAGCTCCGGCAATAAGCAACATCCATTCACGCCCGCTAATCCTTACTGTTGCGTCTTGCCGGTCATAAAAAACGATGATCATAGCCAGTAATATCATGGTCAGTGACACGATCACCGGGGCGATGACCGGGCCCGTCCACGTCACCGGGATCAGGAAAAGGATATCCCAGGTCATGAGTGAGGCAGGCCAGCCGACCAGTATTTTCAAAAAGACATAATAAAAGATGTCCCAGATGGCAAAACAATAGAGAAACCAGGCAAACCTGACGGTAAAATATCGTCCCCCCATATAACCGGCACCCAACAGCATAATGATGGTGGCTGCTTCGCGGAAAATTTCGGTCAGGGCAATATCCGGCGACATGGGGGCAAGCGGGAAGTCAAAGCCCCCGGGGTACATGATAGCCCGCAGGTAAACCACCACGGCACTTTCGAGGTAGGCCATGGCAATGCTGAAGAGAGTCAGCCAGATGAGGGTCCTGACCGTATCTGATTGTTTCATATAGGCTAAATTATAATAAAAGTCTGAACCGCAGATTATCGCTGATTTTTTTGATGGACTATGATTTATTTTTTTAGAAGTATTTATGTTTGATACAGGTTCAGACAACAAAAAAAGCTGCATCCTTTCGACTGCAGCTTTAAGCTTAATAAAAAGTTTTTCCATTATCCGAGGTATGACTTGAGCAATTTGCTGCGCGAAGTATGGCGAAGGCGGCGGATGGCTTTTTCCTTGATCTGCCTCACCCTTTCGCGGGTAAGGCCGAAACGCTCGCCGATCTCTTCGAGGGTCATTTCCTGCACGCCAATGCCAAAGAAAAGCTTGATGATATCTCTTTCCCTTTCGGTAAGGGTTGCCAATGCCCTGTCAATTTCTTTCATCAGCGATTCGCTGATCAGTAACTTGTCGGCTTTGGGTGAATCATGGTTGATCAATACATCCAGCAGGCTGTTATCTTCGCCGTCGGCAAAGGGAGCGTCAACCGATACGTGACGTCCGGATACCTTAAGGGTATCAGCAATTTTTTCCTTGGGAATTTCCAGGGCTTCCGCCAGTTCTTCGGAAGTCGGGGTGCGCTCAAATTCCTGTTCAAATTTAGAAAAAGCCTTGTTTATTTTATTAAGGGAACCTACCTGGTTGAGGGGAAGACGTACAATTCTCGATTGCTCTGCGAGGGCCTGCAAAATAGATTGACGGATCCACCATACAGCATAAGAAATGAATTTAAAGCCTCTTGTTTCATCAAATTTTTCAGCTGCCTTGATCAGTCCCAGGTTGCCTTCATTGATCAGATCAGGAAGACTAAGTCCCTGATTCTGATATTGTTTGGCAACCGAGACCACAAACCGGAGGTTCGCCCGCGTGAGCTTTTCCAACGCTGTTTTATCGCCCTTCTTGATACGCTGTGCCAGTTCAACCTCTTCTTCAACAGTAATGAGATCTTCCTTCCCAATCTCCTGTAAATACTTGTCTAATGAAGCGCTCTCCCTGTTTGTAATCGACTTTGTGATCTTTAACTGTCTCATTTTCTTCCCTTAAAAAAAATTATTGCGAATTTATGCTATTTTAAATTTAAATTCAATATAAATAATGGCGTGACAGAAAAAAAAGGCTTGCAGTATGGCAAGCCTTTGTAAATTTTTGGTTGATAGACTATTGCTTCTACAGTCCAAAGGCGTAATATGCCACTACCCCGTCAGGATAAATACCTTCTATGTAAACCCCGCCTTTAACACTCTTTATAATTTTATCCAGCTCTGTTACAGAATAAACGGGTTTGTTGTTGACCTGCGTGATGATAAAGTTTTCCCTGACACCTTCTGATCTTAACTTGCCGGTCTGAAGCTCAGCGACTTTAACTCCGTATTTCAGGCCCAGTTTTGCCTTCTCATCGTTACTAAGTTCAACAATTTTTGCCCCCAGTATGGTATCGTATGGTTCGTTCTTGACAACCTTTGTGTCTCCTTGCAGGTTACGCAAAGTAACCTCAAATTGTTTCATCTTATCCTTTCTTTTTATGGAAACGGCAATCTTATCTCCGGGGCTGTACCTTCCGACCTGTTCCTGAAGCTCGGCTGGGCTGTTGACCGCAATATCATTGATTTTCGTAATAACATCCCCCGTTTCTATACCGGCAACTTCCGCTGCACTATTGTTATGAACCTGAGTTACATATACGCCGTCAAGCTGATCCAGCTTTTTTTCCTTTGCCAGGTCAGCCGTAATGTCACCGATACTTACGCCGATGATGGCACGCTGCACCACACCAAATTCGATAAGATCATTAACCACTTTCTGAACGATACTCACCGGTATGGCAAATGAAATTCCGACATATCCTCCTGAGGGAGACACAATGGCAGTGTTAATCCCGATGAGTTCACCTTTCAGGTTGACCAGCGCACCGCCGCTGTTACCACGGTTAACGGCAGCATCGGTCTGGATAAAGGATTCGATACGGTAGTTATCCTGTATGATCTGCATGCTCCGGCCTTTTGCGCTGACAATGCCGGCTGTTACCGTGGAAGTGATATTGAAGGGATTCCCCACTGCCAGGACCCATTCCCCTACCTTCAGCAGATCAGAATTTCCAAACGAAATAAAATGAAGATTGTCAGCTTTCACTTTTATCACTGCCAGATCGGTTGATTTGTCAGTTCCGACGATTTCGGCTTCATACTCCCGTTTATCATTTAGGGCGATATAAACTTTATCGGAGTTCTCTACCACATGGTTGTTGGTAACGATATATCCTTCAGGGGATATGATGACCCCGGAACCAAATCCCACAACAGGTTCTGATTCTCCTTTGTAGCGGTCACCGTAAAAGAAATCATAAATAGGATTCCGGTATTCAACCGTTGACTGGGTTTTGACATGTACGACCGCATTGATGGTTTTTTCCGCGGCAAAGGTGAAATCGCCCAATTGGTTTTCTGCAGGCAGGCTTACCGTGCCAATCGGCTGTTCAACCCGGGCCGATAGCTCCTTTTCTTTGTCGTCAATCAGAATGGAATAGGCAATAACCGCAACAAGGCCGCCCAGTATGGCAACGATCGCGGTTATCAGAATCTGTTTTTTTTTCATGTTGTCTGTTGTTTTATCTTATTATTATAACAAAATCAGAGTAAATTAGATCACTTCAAAAAGCATACCTTGTTAATTTATCAGCGTTATATTCACCACAACGACAAAATTATGACTTTTATGTCATGCAGTATT
>Ga0105094_10000363_pt1 | contig 21784 bp, 14 predicted proteins | sample PPLLak1March2015_2_FD_87023 | JGI IMG/M metagenome (GOLD analysis project Ga0105094, IMG submission 87023) | Freshwater sediment microbial communities from Prairie Pothole Lake near Jamestown, North Dakota, USA - PPLs Lake P8 Core (3) Depth... | ecosystem: Environmental > Aquatic > Freshwater >...
CATTCGTCGTTTACAAGCCAGGGCGGCCAAATATGGCTTCTGCCTTCAGCCAGCGCAGATGGCATAATTATGTTATGAGTAGCCAGCGCAGATGGCATAATTATGTTATGAGTAGTAGCGCAGCGAGGAATCCCTGCTGGGGCTATCTAAAAATGGTCTATTCCGGAGTTTCTCCCCGCGCCGCAATATAATACCTTATTTGTGAGTTGATACCAATTCCGCCTTCACATTATTTGCTGTCCCTATCCTCCCAAACCTGGTTAAAATACCTTGAATAAGGATAACCGATCCCGATGCACCTCATAACCAGCCATTTCTCTGTGTTCCTTGTTTTGTTGATAATTGAGATTTTCGGCCTCTCTCAGGCGGCGAGCGTCGCAGGGCTGGGTCCCGAACTCCAAGCCTTGGGTGACGGTTACTTGGTGCAATTGGCAGGCGAATGGGAGCCAGCCCAGGCAATCGTCTATTTCGAGGGTCAGGGTCTGCATGTGCTGGACACCATCCCACAGATCGGCGTCTGGCACGTACAGAGCCGAGCAATGGGGGATACCGACGTGCTCGCTAACCTGCAGGCGCAGCCTGCGGTGGCTTGGGCAGAAATTAATGGCACGATGCGCATAGCAGAGGTGGTGCCAAATGACAACTTTTACCAGGCGCAGCAGGAGAACTTGCGCGTCATCCGCCTGCCGGACGCCTGGGAGGTCACCACCGGCGATGACACAATAATTGCTATGGTTGATACCGGCATCGACCTGAGCCACCCCGATTTAGCCACCAAGATCTGGAGCAACCCTGGGGAGGTGCCTGCCAACAGCCTGGACGACGACGCCAATGGATTTGTGGATGATCTCCAGGGCTGGGATTTCGTGCATGCCGACTCGCTCCCGGACGACGACCAAGGTCATGGCAGCCATGTCTCCGGTATCGCGGCTGCCGGCACGAATAATCACACCGGCATTGCCGGTGTCTCCTGGGGGGCGCGGCTGATGCCGCTCAAGGCGCTCGACCAAAACGGCGGGGGCTCATGGGATGATATCAGCCAGGCTATTATCTACGCCGCTGACAACGAGGCGCGTGTCATCAACCTGAGCATAGGGGGCGACGAATATTCTCAAACTATCGTGGATGCAATTGAGTATGCCCGTAGCCGCGGCAGCCTGGTGGTGGCGGCTGCCGGGAATGGGGGAGGGGCGGTGATGTTCCCAGCTCGCATGGCGAATGTCCTGGCGGTGGCGGCTACTGACAACCAGGATATCCCCTGGAATCTAAGCAACCGCGGGCCCGAGATAGACGTTGCCGCCCCAGGGGTAGAAATATTCAGCACGAATGGCGCTGGTTCGTACACAGACTTGAGCGGCACGTCCATGTCTACCGCGCATGTCAGCGGATTGGCGGCACTGCTCTGGTCTCTGGACTCCGATCTGGTCGCGGGCGAGATTGCTGAGGCGATAACTGTCACAGCAGTGGACGTGTGGTCGCCTGGTTTTGATCATCTGACCGGCTGGGGCAGGATCGATGCATCAGCGGCAGCCAGCCTGTTGGGTCATCACTCGGCTTATTTCCCTTCGATCCTTGTGACGCAGCCGGAGAGTTCCTACTACTGTTACCTCCCCATGATGAATAACAATCCCGCCAGACCCTGAGGATCAGCCTGCTATCGCTCCTGCCTTTTTTTATTCGGACCCGCAGTAGAACACCTCACTCGCGCGGGCATGGTAGATGTAAGTCTCCCCCGAGTGTTCCAGAAGGATTGTCTGCCCGGATACCAGGGCTTGCATGGGATCGGGTGCTTGTTTGGCGGAAGAACAGCCCAACTGCGAGGCCGGGAACTCGTCTGCAAATATTCTTATAAATGAAATCTCTGAGACGTCGGTGTTCAGGCGCTCTGCCAGGTCGCTGATGGCACTCCGGATGGCGGCTGCCTGTATGGGGGGCAGATTGGCTGGCAGGCTGGCAGCTGCACCGGTCGGTCTGGATCCATCTGGGACGGTCCCAGGCACAGGTGTCTGGATGGCAAGCGTGCTCCTGGGAAGGCTGGTCTCAGTCTCGATCAAATCATCCTCCGGCTCACCCGGTGTTTCGTCAGGCGGGAGCGTGATCTGTTCTGTGGGTGTATCGTTCACGGGAGTGATCCCGGGAGTTTCGAGCGCGGCAGTGCAGGCTGTGACTGCCAGCATGGCAAGCAAGCAGGGGAGCACAAACCTCCGGCTGTGGGTGGTTTTCATAGGGTGGATCTTCATTTCCTTCATAACCAGTAGACGTATGATCCAGGCTTCAGGTTCCGCCTTGAATTATTCTACTACCCCACAATACACCAGCCACATTCCCCCGCTGTGGTATTCGTGGATGACCTCCCAAACAGAGAGCAGGATGCTCTGCCCTTGAATGAGGCGCGGCATGGGGGGGTGGGGATGGCTGCCTCCCGTACCGGCACAACCCAGGTACTCTTCGTCCCACTCGCCGGGCTTGGACTCGAGGATTGTCACTTCGTCGACCCTTATCCCCACCCGGCTCGACAGGTGTTTGCGTGCCAGGGAGTGTGGTAGAGTACACCCTGACCGTAACCAATTCCGGCGATATCACCGAGACCTTCGGCATCACGGCTACGGGCGTCTGGGATGTAAACCTGCCGGTCGCCGAGCGACCCTGGGGGCTAGCAAGAGTGCTGACTTTGTGGTGCAGGTGGCAATCCCGTCCATTGCGGGGGAAGGCGACAGCGATGTGGCTGTGTTCACCGTTAGATCAGCGAGTGTCCCCTCGGTTTTTGCTGAGGCGGAGCTGACCACCACAGCCGCAGCGGGAAAGATATTTATGCCGTTGGTGTTGGATGGCATACCGCCCCACTCGCTTTTGTAAATTAACAATTCCCAACTGTACATTATCCTTAAAAAATCCAAGAATACTTGACATTCACCTGGTATTTATGCTATCTTAATCTTAACTTAATCATATCTGTCCACGACTATCAAACGTGGGGAACCAAGGAAAGTTTGGTGGTGGACCACCTAGATCACTCGCCCGAGTCTCGTGCAGTGCCGGTGTACGTCCGGGATTTCGCTGTTCCATTTTCTCCCTGGACGCTAAATTATTATTGCCAATTGAGCTGTAGATAAACGGTCTGTGCCTTACAGGTCGTTTTTTATTGATTGTCCCGAGCTGATCGACTGGCTGGTATGTCTTTGGCTGTGTTGAGCCAGTGGACGCGTTTCAGCGCCAGGCGAATGAACATACATTTTCAGAAAGGAGGTTGCTGCGAAATAAACCCCTTATCCATCAGTTCTACTCCAGTTCGCAGAATCATCACAGGAAGAAGACTTGATCCGACCGAACGATATGAGTAAGGAGTGAATGCCATGAGTAAGAATATCTGCTTTCGGATCTTTGCGGCGGTTCTGGTTGCTGGCCTGCTCTTCGGCGCGGTGGCTCCGCGCCAGGCGGTTGCCGTGCAAACCGAGCCGCCCGATGGTCCCCTGCAGCCCGAGCAGCCCCTCAGTCCCGGCGGGAGCGGTGCTCAGCCAAATCCACTCTCCAAAGTGGACAGTGAGCTGCGCCAGGTCGCCGAGGAAGGCGGGGCAGTGGCTGTAGAAGTGTATATCCTGGCCAAAGCCGGCGCTGACCTGAGTGGCGTGGTCGATGTCCGAGAGACACGGCCATTCCCGGCCGGGCAGGAGCTGGTGGTTGCCACGGTTAAACCGGCAATGATACCAAAGATGGCCTCCCACCCGGATGTCATCGCTGCCGAGGTCTTTCATGCCATCGAGGCGCCCATCCCGCTCACCCCCAAAGAGGATGCTGGGCGGATGACCAAGGAGAAAGCCGATGAGCTGCGCGCCCAGGCTGCTGCAGTCTTTGCAGATCCTGAGGGCAACCAGAAAGCACTACCGATCGGTGCGGCTCCCTCCGGCACTGAGGGGGTTGATGACTGGAACGGCGCAAGCTTGATCGGCGCCCCGGAAGCCTGGGCTAAGGGCTACACCGGCGAGGGCGTAGACGTTGCCATCATCGACTCGGGCGTGGATTTCGGTCACCCCGACCTGCAGGATAACATCGCCTTCTACGAGGATGGTCCCTACGCTGGCTGGCCGATCGCCCTGGACCCCTACTCCATGCGCAACTACTACTACAACGGCTATGACAGCTGGGACAACTATTGGAGCTGGTACAACGACCCTGATCTGGACGACAACTTGAGCTGGTACGCCGGGGTTAGCGACGTGATCTACTGCGCCGGTGGCTCGGACGAGGGATTCTGGTTCGACGACTTCTGGTGGACAATCGACCAGGAGCTGGTGGACCTGAGCCTGAGCGGCGAGATCCGCTGGGGTGTGCACCCGGATATCCAGATCCCGAACTACGTGACCTATTACGGCGATTGGATGCCCTTCATCCTGCTGGACACCCAGGAAGCCGGGGTGTATGACACCGTCATCGGCGATCTGAACTTCGACGGCTACTTCGACCAGTTCGACGATACGGCTGTCCTGGGCACGGACGATCCGGTGCTCGCCCAGGATTTCGGATCATACGTCTACACCGATACAGTCGTCATGACCGGCACGGCTTACATCCCGTCCTATGCGTGGTACTATCCTCCGCTGTGGTTCCTTCAGCAGAACGGCCAGCCATATATCACAGAGGGTGAAGAGACGCTGCCAGCGGGCTCGTTCATCCTGGGACCGAGCCACTACACCGAGGAAGGCGCCACGGACGGCTCGGACGGCATCGCAGAATTCTCCGGCGGCATGGTCTACTACATTGCTGACGGCGAGCTGCCGGTACCGGGTATGGACTTCTTATATCCCGGCATTGGCCCGGCGTATCAAGATCCCATCCCGCTCAACGGACATCTGGTAGCCTTCATGCTCGGCTCGGATTACGCGGATGGCGGCGACCACGGCACGCTGTGCGCTTCCGCTGCCACGGCGGATGGGCAGATCAAGGGCTACTTCGGCATGTTTGGAGAGTTCGTCCAGTACGATCCTGAAGACTGGAGCAGCTTCTTCGATGCCGACGACGTCAGCGAGTATCTGCCCTTCCTGAAGCCTGCGGATGTCGGCACGGTGCAGGGCGCGGCGCCTGGCGCGGGTATTATCGCCATGGGGCAGAACTACAACGTGGTCAATGGCATGCAGGGCTTCTACGATGCCTATACCTTCCTGGCCTACGGCGTGGATGGCACACCGAACAGCGGCGATGAGTTCGTCGATATCGCCAGCATGTCCTACGGCGATGGCTCGGTGCACAATGACGGCTGGGATTGGGAATCGCGCCTGCTAACCTACTACAACACCAACTACCTGCCCAATACCACCTTCTTCAACTCGTCGGGCAACGGCGGGCCGGGCTTCGGCACGGTCAACTCGCCCGGCGGCGCCACCGCTATCGGCGTTGGAGCCAGCACGCTTTACGGATCCAGCACCGTCTTCGGCAGCGCTATTGCGCAGGATCAGATCAACGATGGCGAAGTGGTGCACTTCTCCGGACGCGGCCCGGACGCCATGGGCGCTCCCGATCCGGAAGTGGTGGCAACTGGCGGTTGGGGCGCCGGCGATGGCCCGCTCAACATGAGTGCCATCTACAACTACTCTTACGGCGCCTGGTTCCCCGGCGATGGCAACAACGCCTGGTACGAGTGGGGCGGCACCAGCCGCGCGGCGCCAGAGGCTGCTGGTGTGATGGCAACCATTTACCAGGCCTACATGGAAGCCAACGGCGCCTTCCCGGATTATGAGACTGCCGGTCAGATCCTCATGGCTGGCGCGACAGACCTCAACCACGACGTGCTCATGCAGGGCGCCGGGCGCGTTAACGCCGATACCGGCACAGATATCGCTGCCGGCCTGGGCGGCGTGTACGCCTCCCCCGGCGTGCTGGCCGCCGGCGAGTACAAGGGCACCCAGTACGACTCCTTTGCCAACCTGCTCTTCCCGGGCGACGAGTGGAGCCAGACCTTCACCGTCAAGAATCCCGGCGCAACCGCTGCCAGTGTAACCCTCGGGGATGAGGTGCTGATGGAGATGGAGACCCTCAACTATGAGCAGGTCGTCCGACCATACCTGGGCACAGAGGGTCCATACCCGTGGACGTACTACTACAGTGCGGACTACCTGGTGAGCGCCGATCCGGAACTGGCAAGCGGCTACGCCATGCTGCGCGTGGCGCATGCCTCTCCGGATGCCCCGGCTGTCGAAGTATGTGTCGATGGCAGCACCGCCGTTGATTATCTGGAATTCAAGCAGATCACAGGCTACCTGGTGCTGCCTCCCGCTGACTACTTCGTGGAGGTCTTCGGCTATGATGGCGTCTTCGACTGCTCCGGCGCAGCCGTGATCAGCGCCACCCTGACCCTGGATGACGCCACCGATTACACCGTGGTGGCGACCGACTACCTGCAGGAGATCACCCCCGTGGTCCTGGTGGATGATAACAGTGCTCCCGACGAAGGCTTCGCCCACGTGCGCTTCTTCCACGCTTCACCGGATGCTCCAGCAGTGGATGTTGCCATAGCAGGCGGTGGACCAGTGCTGTTCAGTGATATTGCTTTCCAGGAAGCCAGCCCCTACCTGCCAGTCGAAGCGGGCACATACGATCTAGAAGTGCGCGCTACCGGCACCATCACCCCTGTGGTGTTGAGCATCCCGGATATCAATTTCTCGGATGGCGAAGTCTACACCGTCTTTGCGATGGGTGAGCTGATGCCGGAAGAGCCGGTGGGTGAAGGGGGCGACGGGAGCCTGGAATGGCTGTACCAGGATACGGTTGGTACCGCAGTTGCCGATGCGAACAGCGGTCAGACAATTGCATATCCTGGTGCCTATCGCTACACTCCTTATGCTCCTACGCTTCAGGCGAATATCCTGGTTTATGTTGATGACTGGGCGCATCCTGCTCCAAATACCTATGTGGAGCAGGCCTTGAGCAACCTGGGTCTGGCGGCTACCGTGCATGTGAACGGGGATTATGCCGGTTTCCAATCCGATCTCAATACAGGCGGCCCTTGGGATCTGGTCATCCTGGCATCGGAGAATTACATCCCACCTGGAGGTCTGACGACCGATCTGCTGAATTACGTCAATAGCGGCGGTAATTTGGCGCTGACCTATTGGTATATGTTGAATTATTCCACTGATCCATTGTGGTCTGCGCTCGGTTTCGATTACATTGCCAATGACTTAAGCGCTCCGCCAGTCAATTGGTGGGAGCCAACCAACCCAATCTTTACAACTCCGCAAAGCGCGCCAGAGTGGCTGGTCCGCATCCCGCGTGCTTCTATCTCAGATGGACAGTACCTGGAGCCAACCATTGTCGGTCGTGCTCTAGGCGGCTATCCCAACGTACCCACTCCTAACGAGGCCAGCCTGATCACACGTGCGGATGGTAAGATCGTCACCAAGGGCTTCCTGGATGCCACCTTCGATGCAGATTCAGATACGGATGGCATCTTAGACGGCGTCGAGCTGTGGGAGAACATCATCACCCAGGGTCTGGCGCAAGGCTCGCTGGACGCTATCCTTGAACAGGATACACCGCTGCCGGCTCGCCCGGTCAGCCATGGCCCCGACCTGTCCATCCCCGTGCCGGAAGGCGCCGACTTCATGGAAGTCGAGCTAACCATCCCCTTCGAGATCTTCGACTTCTGCTACGACGATCCTGATCCAGACAGCATCTGCTACGGCGGTCAGCACCGCTGGTCGCTGACCGTCTTCGACTGGACAGATCGCAATGCGGACGGTCAGCTTTGGCTGGACGCCAACGCCGATGAAGTGGTGAGCGTGAACTTCGGCGACCTGGTCGATATCTCCGCAACCGGACAGGTTACCCAGACCGAGCTGAGCCGCTTTACCTACGCCTACAACCATGCCAACATCCAGGGCGCCACGGTACGCCTGGGCGAGCGGGAGGACATCGATAATGTCGTCCTCGGTCTGGTACACAATGTGCCTAACGGGGCCCGCGGAGACGAGGATTACTACGAGGAAAACCCGCTGCTGGTCAAAGTCGTCTTCTATGAGAAGGTCGACTGGCCCATTGTCGCCGAGAGCGCTGCCACCCTGGCTGTCCCGGCGGGCGGAGAATCTACCTTCGACGCCACCTTCACCATCCCCGAGGATATGCCTCCTGGGTTGTACGAAGGCGCCATCACCATTGATGACGGCATCCACACCAGCATCATCCCGGTCACGGTCAATGTAGCGGTGCCCAAGGATGAGCTGCTCTTCACCCTGGGCGGCAACGAGGATTCTGGCATCCCGTACGACAACGGGCGCATGGGCGCTGGTTACACCTGGAGCAGTGTGTTGGAGGAAGGCGACTGGCGCTTCTACTACTACGACGCTGAGACCGGCCTCGACCAGCAATACCTGTACGTGCGCAACCGGTGGGGCGACCAGTGCCTCAACATGCCCACCTTCAACGAGACCCTGGTCTGGGGGCCGAACACAGGCGACCAGTTCTCCTTGATGGATCCCGAGCAGTTCGGGCCTTACAGCCTGCAGTTCGCCGGCGGCACACCTTACGCCAACACCGGAGATCCGTTTGGTTGGTACGCGCCGCGCGTCTGGGCGGGCTGGTGGGACGGCGACAGCATCCCGCAGCCGGAGAGCCGCGCCTGGGCGACCCTGTGGGATGGACTCAACCAGGTGCAGTTCCGCAACGTGCTGATGTCCGGCAACTACGCCTGCGGTGAAGGCTATGAAGCCACCGCCGGCGTGTTCGGCGTGGACGCTCCCGAGAGCGGCATCCTGATCAACACCGACCAGGATTCAGGCTCCTTCACCCTGGATGCCGTGAGCCCGGTGGACGGTTTGTGGGCCTATCCATACGGTTTTGGCAGTGAGCAGGCGTGGACGAACCAGGTTGTGCCGCAAGGCAAGCACACGGACTTTCCACCGGATGATCTGATGGATGGCTGGGTGTACGAGTTCGAGGCGGTCAATGTCAGCGGAATTACGCTTGCCCTCCAGGGACCGAACTCCTCAGATGTCGACCTGTTCCTGCTCTTCGACGCCAACGGTGACGGCGTGTACAACCAGTTCGATAACCGCGAGTTGATCGGCTGGTCGACATATGGCGGCTCTTGGGAGGATCTCACCTACGACGGCGGTCAAGGCCTCCCCTTTGTGGCAGATGGTACTTACGCCGTGGTCATGTACGGCTACGAAGTCCTACCCGGCGATACCTTCGACCTGCGTATGTGGCTCTACGGCGGTGAAGGCCTGACCATCGAGGGCGCAGACCAGGATAACTACTATATCCTGGATACCACCGCTGGCGAGTTAGGTGAGGTTACCGTCAATTGGCAAGTGGACGGCCCAGGTATCTGGTCTGGCTACCTGGTATTCGGTATGCCGTGGGAGGAGAGCCCCAGCTCCTACAACCAGGGTCCCGAGATCTTCGTCCCAGTTACAATCAACAAAGAAGGCGCGTTGGTCGACATCCAGAAAGATGTGGACAAGCTCATGGCGGATTGGGGTGAAATTCTCACCTACACAATCACCATCTCCAATGAGGGCAGCAATCCAGCTGGAATGGAAGTCACGGATGTCCTGCCTGCTGGTCTGGAGCTGATCAACGACTGGACCGACTTTGACGGCATCACCTCAACCCTGGCAGTGGCTGCTCCTGAGCTGTTCGGTATCGACGACGATACCCTTGAGGACGGTGAGTGCTGGATGCACTACGATGGCTACCGGCGATCAGTGCGCTACGGCTGTCACTTACCGGTCGAGTACAACGGTGAGTTCTACACCTCCGACACGATCTCCTTCAGAGTGAGGGTCGAGGCGCAGCCCGGGGACACATTCCTCAACAAGGCGGATCTGAAGTTCTGGCCTTGGGACAGCTGGTGGGATATCCCATACACTTACATATCCGATACCGCCTACAGCTTCGTGCCGCTCAAGCTGCTGCTGCCGTTGATCACCCGCTAATTGGAACCCGCATATCGACCTTAATAAAATTGGGGTTGGCGAACTCGCCAACCCCAATTTTTATTCAACCACACCGCAGTACACCAGCCAGAATCCACCGCTGTGATACTCGTGAGTGACCTCTCGAGCTTCCAGCAGGATGCGCTGCCCTTGAATGGAGCGCGGCGAAGCGCGGTCGGGCTGGTTCCCTGGGGTTCGGGCGCAGCCCAGGTACTCATCTTCCCATTCGCCGGGCTCCATCTCCAGGACCTGGACTTCAGTGACAGACAGGCCTAAACGACCTGCAAGGTGGCTGCGCGCCAGCTCGGCAGGATCTGGATCCATCTTCGGCTGAAGCAGGGGAACGCGCTCGCCTGCCAGCAACGCTTCAGCCACGCATATATTTACCCCGCTGGCATCGCTGTGCACCTCGTAAAGCGTTCCAAGGGCGCTGAAGGTGATCCGGTAGCCTTCGACCGGTGAGCGCACGGTCAAGGCTTCATTGGGCAGGCAACCCAAACCGGAGTTGGGCCAGAGGGCCTCTTCCCAGGATGCCAGCTCGACCTGCCCCTGGGTTACTCCCAAATGCCCTGCCAGGTAGAAGCTTGCAGCCTGGACTGCTTCAGGTATATCGGGGCTAGTGGGAGTCACTGGAATGAGGGTCGGGGTGCGCGTGGCTGGCGGAGTATTCAGCGGCGCCGCCATTGTAAAGCCCAACAGCGGTCCCGGGATGGGTGCCGGGTAGCCTGGACGAGCTGTGGCGATGCCGCGTGCCAACAGCGTAGCCAGAGCTTCTGTGGGCGGTGGTGCGGGATATTTCCCCAGTATGTCGCTGGTTGTTGTGCACGCTGCCGCAAGCAGGGCGGTCAGCAGGCAGAGGCACAGTGCCGTAATCTGCCCGATAATATTCCGCCCGGATTTCACTCCATTCATAACGCTAATTCCTGGATCTAGGATCTCATCTCTATTCGCTGCCTGGATTGGAATCGATGCCTGCAAAGGTCGATTCCACCGGCTGGCTATATTATAAGGGCTGATACGCCGGTTGCCGGATTCTGTTTTCAATCGTCCCAATCCCCTGTTCCCCGATCACCTGATCCCAATACCTACCCCCTTTCTCCAAATGTTATAATAGCCCTGCGAGGAAGCTCTCGCAGGTTGATCCCAGGATTATGGCAGAAAACATCGAACTCAGCGAGCGCGAGCTTGAGATCTTGGAGCTGGTTGCGACCGGGGCGAGCAATAAGGAGATTGCACAGCAGCTCTACATCAGCGCCAATACCGTCAAGGTCCATCTGCGCAATATCTTCTCTAAGATTGGAGCTACCACCCGCACCGAGGCGGCTATGTACGCCGTCCAGGTGGGGCTGGTCCAGGCTTCTCCGGCTTCGATTCCCGATGAAGCTTCCCCGGCCGGCGAGGGGGAGGAGATGGTCGAGGCGGGCGCTTTTTCGTCCAGCCAGGTGATCGAGGAGCCAGCACCGCCGCGCTGGCAGGCGTATACCGGCTGGCTGGCACTGGCGCTCTTGCTGCTGCTGGCTGCAGTGGGAGTCTGGGCTGCTACAGCCCGCGAGCCTGCCAGCCCCGCGCTGGCCAGCCCGGCTGCTCCAGCGGTTGAGGTGCGCTGGCAGGAAAAATCCCATCTACCCACCCCGCGCGCAGGACTGGCTGTCGCCGCTGTCGGAAATGCTGTGTACGCCATCGCTGGCGAGGCTGCAGATGGCATATCGGCGGTCGTCGAGCGATATAACCCTGAGACGGACAGATGGGAGGCTCGTGCCGACAAGCCCACTGCCGTGGCTGACGTGGGTGCGGCTGTTATCGGCGGCAAGATCTATGTGCCCGGTGGGCGGCTGGCTTCTGGCGAAATGAGCGACGCACTGGAGGTCTATGACCCGGTCGCTGATGAATGGTCGCAGGGTGCCGGGCTGCCGGTACCGCTCAGCGGCTATGCCTGGGCCGCATTGGAGGGCAAGCTGTACTTGTTTGGGGGTTGGGATGGCTCCCAGGCTCTGGATGATGTTTACCAGTATGATCCCGGCCTGGACAGCTGGACGGAGATGGCCTCACTTCCTACTGCGCGTGCCTTTGCCGGCGCGGGCATCTCTGGCGGCAAGATCTACGTCCTGGGCGGCTACGATGGCCAGCGTGCCCTGGATGTCAATGAGGTCTTCCAGCCTTCCTTGGGAGAGAGCGCCACTTCACCCTGGGAGCAGGATGAGCCGATGCACGAGAGGCGCTATGCGATGGGTGTGGCTTCTGTGGTCGATATCATCTACCTTATTGGGGGAGGAGGCAGCACCGGTGAAAACAGCTCTCTGGAGTACGTTCCGGTCAGCGCTACCTGGCAGGTTTTTGATATGCCTGTTGTGGAGCCATGGTCGAGCATGGGGCTGGTGCTCTCTGGTCAGCAGCTGTACTTGCTGGGCGGCGAGCTGTCCGGAGTACCCACCGGTCAAAACCTGGCCTATCAGGCCATCTACACTGTGGCGATCCCGTCGATTATTAAATAACTGCTATTTTCCCGATAGCTTGTAAAAAAATAGGGTGACATCATGGGAGCTTGTGAAACAATTGGATGTCATCCTGAGCGAAGCGAAGGATCTCTTCATTTCAAACAAGTTAGACTCTTCGCTACGCTCAGAGTGACAAAAGGAGATTGATTCACAACCTCTGAGCAAAGCGAAGGATCTCATCATTACTGAAGTAGTCTCTTCGCTGCGCTCAGAGTGACATGTGGTGATAAATTTACATAGTCTGAGAGCAGCGAGCGAAGGATCTGTCAGGATGGACAAGTTATGGCTCCCTACTATGTTTACATGATGACGAATCACTCCCGTACGCTTTACGCGGGAGTAACAAATGATCTCCAACGCAGGGTATACCAGCATAAGTATAAGCTTGTGGCTGGATTTACCCAGAGATACAATATCACTAAGCTGGTATATTATGAAGAGATGCCTGACATTCGCTCGGCGATCTCAAGAGAGAAGCAGATCAAAGGCTGGCTGCGGTCAAAAAAGATCGCCTTAATTGAATCGATGAATCCTACATGGGATGACTTGAGCAAAGGTTGGTATGATTTAGACCCTTCGCTGCGCTCAGGGTGACATTAATCTGTATATTAACCCATTCGGGTTAACGCTCATTTTCAGCAAAACGCAGCACTTCCCAATACCTTGCATGCCTGTAAGGAAGAATCGATCGATGGGCAGTCCATCCGGTGCTTAAATTACCCAAATGGAGTATTGTTCTCTGCACCCGGAGAAGATAAACTTGGTGCATAAGCTCGCAGACGAAATCTATCTATCAAACAGAAGGAGAATACGTATGAAGAAACTGTTTTCCGTAGTAATGGTCCTGGCCCTTACCCTGGCGCTGACCTCCGCTGCTCTGGCAGCCGTGCCAGGGCCAGAAGGTCCTTTCAACAGCGCCTTCCGCGTCCAAAACCTGGAAGAAACCGACGCGCAGTGCTCTTACACATTCTATAATCCGGACGGCACTGACGAGCTGACCAGCGCGACCGAGACGGTTGCCCCAGGCGATAGCCTGTATGTGTACGTCCCCGGTTTGGTTGGCCTCGACCAGGGCAGCTACTCAGCTGTGGTGAGCTGCGACAAGAAGGTCGCGGCCGTGACCAACTTCTCGGACCCTGACAGCGGCGCCAGCCACGAAGGCATCACTGAGCCGGCAATGGTATGGTACGCCCCTGGAATCTATAGGAACTTCTACACCTATTATTCCAATGTGGTTGTCCAGAACGCCTCGGCTGGCCCAGTTGATATCACCCTCGATGTCTTCGCCCCCGGAAATGCAACCCCGGTGGTCACAGTAACAGAGGAAGATGTTCCTGCTAACGCTGCAGTGGCTTTCGACCAATCAGACCCCGCGTACGCCGCGATGGTGACGAACCAATTCTATTCCGCCAGGATTACTGGCACCGGTAATGTTGCGCCGGTTGTCAATATCTACGGCGGCGGCAGCAACGACCAGCTCTATTCGTACAACGCCTTTAAGTCCGGCTCGACCATCGCCTACGCTCCGATCATCATGAACAAGTACTACACCTACGACACCTCCCTGGTGGTCCAGAATGTTGGCGATGCGGCTGCTGAAGTGACTGTGACCTACACCAACGGCACAACGGATGACTACACCATCCAGCCGGGTGCAGCTGAGTCGATCTACACCCCGAGCGTCCTGCCGGCTGGCAACACTCTGTACGGTGCCACCGTCGAGAGCACCAATGGGGAAGAGATCGTCGTCCTGGTCAACCAGTCCAACCAGTACAACCGGGCTGCCTCCTACACTGGCTCTGCCGGCGGCGCTGGTGAGATGCGCGCTCCGATCGTGATGAAGAACTACTACACCTTCGACTCGAGCGTCGTTTGCCAGAACCTGGGTGCACCCGCCACCATGACCATCGAATATGCAGGCATCGCGGCTACCACCACCTCACCCAGCGTTGCGACTGGCGCGATCCACCAGTTCTATCAGCCTGGCGATCCTGTCCTGGCAGGTGTGGCTCCGAACTGGATCAGCTCGGCCACCATCACCTCCGCGGGCGAGATCGTCTGCGTGGTCAACCAGGACCACATCCCGGCCCTGGCGACCAACATTGTTGACCAGCTGTACTCCTACGAGGGCATTGCTCCTTAGTCCATTAGCGAGTCCAGGTTTCTAAAGTAAGTGGAAGAGGCCACTGGTTCTTGGCCAGTGGCCTCTTTTTATGGTATATTGATCTTCATCATGAAAATTTGCGCTCACTATCTCATCTTCATCTTTTTGGCTGTGGCTGCCCTGGCGGGATGCAGCCGCGGCGGCTCGCCGACAGTCGTTGTAACACAAGAAAGCCAGGGAATCACTCCGGCGGCTGTAGAAAAAACGGCTGAGGTGCCGGAAACGCCCGACGCCGCTTATCCTGGTCCGACAGAGTATGTATATCTCTCGCCAACACCGGCTAGCTACCCTGAGCCGCAGCCTGCGCAGCAAGGCTATACACCGTTGCCCTTCACTGTCCCGACGCCCTCCAGCGGAAGTGGCGTGGTCGTCGGGCAGATGATCGACCAGGATACTGGCGAGCCGATGCAGTACGTCTATGTTTATCTGGGCAAGCGCATCTATCTAACGCCCGGACCGGGCTATACCTATGGCTTGCAAGAAAATAGCTCGCCTCATGCACAGACCAATGATAAGGGACAATTTGCCATCGCCGATGCTCCCCCCGGCACTTACCTGCTGATGATATTCACCCCTCGCAGCGCTTCGGTGGTGATGGAGCCGAACACTGATCGGGAGATGGATATCGTGGTCACAGCCGGTGAGACATTGGAGCTGGGCGAAGTCGAAGCCGTCCCGCCTTCCTATTGATCTCCCAAATTACAGCGCAATGTCGCACATCGACCCCCCACGGTCCCCCCATTTGCGCCATCAGATACTGGGTAAAATCAAAGCTTTGGCGGCGCAAATGGGGGGATGACAGGGGGATGCTTATTTTGGGTTCACCTTTTCTTCATTTAGTGCCGGCGGACCAGGGGAAACCGGCTTGAGCACCCGCAGGCTGAACAGCATGCCCATCGTTCCCCATACCATGTCTGCCATGGCGTATGTCAGGCGGATGATGATCGCCACCAGAAGGATGGATGGCAGCGGTAAGTAGGGCGCCAGCAGCCAGGTGAGGGTGATCTCGCGCACGCCCAGACCTGCCGGCACAAAGACCATCAGCTGGCTGCTGCCGCCTGCGATGGCCCAGGCCCAAAAGCAGCGCAGGTAGGTGATCTGCTGGAACTCCCCACTCGCGGCGCCCAGGCCAATCTGGGTGGCGTGTGCGTAAAGGTACAGGATCAAGCCACCTGCCATCCATGCCAGGCCGTATAATCCCAACCACAGAGCAGCCTCGGCCATGCGCAGGGCGATCCGGCGCCGCTCCGGTTGCCAGGCATATGCCAGCCCAAAAGCCAGCAGCAACAGCGCCGTGGAGATCAGCACGCGCAGCCATAAAGGTCCGTCAGGCCATCCCGCAGCTGCCACCGCGCCGGCTATGAGCAGGAGCAGCGACCACTCCAGGAAGTTCGCCAGCATGACCACCCGTGCCGGCAAGCTGGTAGAGCCGGTGTACATGGCTGTGCGATCGACCCAGTGCCAGACGCCCCCCGGCAGGCGGCGCATCAGCAGCACCCGGAAGTAGATGGCCATATCCCGCCAGCTGATGCGGTGGTGGAATGATACCAGCCGCGCCCACACCACGTACTGCACCAACAGCGAGCATAGGTAAACCCCCAGCGCCAGAACCACTGGGAGCCAGTATGCACTCCAGCGAATCTGCTGGATCTGCTCTCGGCTGAAAATGAACAACGCCCCCAGGTACAGGAAAGCCAGCAGGGTCAGGCCATAGCCCACCCAGCGCCAGCGCTGATGGGCGCCGGTCATTATTTTGGACCAGATCTCAAATAGCCGGTTGATCATTCCTGGAGCTTCCCATCCGCCGAGATGTTCTTCTGGGCGAATATTGTGATCACCGTGCCCAGCTTCAAGCGATCGAGCGCCCAAAGTGGTAGGACGAGCAGGGCGCGCACCAGGATTGTGCGGTAGAGGCGCAGCATGGCTTGCCGCAAGCGCGGGTGGCGGTCCGACCAGGTTTGAGACCAGAAATCCAGGCTGGAATACAGCACTGAGTAGCTGGTGGACAGGCAGCGCGCTCGCTCATAACGAAAGCCCTCCGCTTCCAGGATGCTACGCAGCCTGGATTGTGGGAAGAGGTACAGGTGGCGAGGTTGGTCCCAACCAACCCAATATTTTCCGAAGATGCGCTGCTCCCAGCTCTCCACGTTGGGCAGCCCGATGACCAGCCATCCACCCGGTTTCAGCAGGCAGCGCGCCTTGCGCAGGTCGCCGATGGGGTGGTACAGGTGCTCGAACACGTTCCAGAAGACTACCACATCGTAGGAAGATTCGGGCAGGTCGACCTGGGAAAACAGCGCCTGGTGCACCGGAATGTGCAGGTGCTTCTGGGTGTAGCTGGCTGCCCGCTGGCTGGGCTCGACTCCTTCGACTACCCAGCGACCTGTGCGCAGCGCTTCCTCGAGATACTGCCCGGTGCCGCTGCCCACTTCCAGCATGCGCCCACCCGGCTGGAGCTGCTCGATCGCCCTCAGGCGCTTCCACGGTCCGTAGCGCTTGTCCAGGCGTCGCAGGAATCCGCCCTCGTGTTGGACCAACCTGGCATGCGAGATATAATCGTCTGGGTAGTAGTGCTGCAGACCATCCCAGGCCAGGCGCGGGTTCTGCCGGTACAGCCCGCACCCATCACAGCGCACCAGGCGGAAGATGCCAGGCAGGCCCTGCAGCCGGTCCGGTCCTTCAAATACCAGGCTGGCCTGATCTGAGCCGCACCAGTCGCAAGGGGCTTCTTCCCAGGGCAGATTTTCAGCGTTCAGCTCCATGACGCCCCATTGTACCACCGGACGCGACCCAACAGCCACAGCGCGGCTGCCAGCAGAACCAGCAAGGTCAGGGTCAGCAGACCACCCTGGAAATCCAGCCAGATCGCCAACGATGAGTCGGGCAGCGCTCCGGAGATCACGGTGATGCCGCGTGCCGGCAGGCTGAGCGGCAGGTAGGCCAGCGCCGAGCCGATCGCCAGCGCCACCCGCTGCCAGCTTTTCACTTGCCAGGTATCGGCTCTGGTGAGCCCGAATATGACCAGAGCAAAGAAGAAGATGGCAACCAGACTGTCGTATGCGCGGTGATAGCCGACCAGCAAGGTCCACAGGGTCAGCGCTGTCAGGATATGGTAATCGGCGAACTGTCCAGGTACGTCGATTGTGTCCTTCTGAAGTAGATCCGTGCTCTGTATGTCCTCCTGAACGAGCGCCGCGTCTTCTGCATCATTCTTAGTGCGCACGATGCCCTGTATATCATCCTGAGGGAGCGCCGCGACCTTCTCAGAGAGCGCAGAATCTCCAGCCTTTTGCCTCCGCAGTTGGGAGAATAACCCGACCGCCACCGCCAGAGTCATAACGGCGCTTGCCAGCAGGCCCGCCAGCGCTGAATCCGGGAACAGGCTCGCCAGGTGGATTCCCGGCAGCCCGGTATGGACTTTCAATATCTCTACATATTCACCGATCACTGCGATTGGACTGCCCTGCCCGATCATCCCAACCAGCACGGCTCCCAGCAGCTGGACGACCAGGGCGGTAATCAGCGGGCGGTATTCCCTTTTAAGTAGAAAATACACGAATACAGGCAGGGCCAGCGAATACTTGGAGAGCGCCAGTCCCAGCCAGATGCCGCCGGAAAGCCAGCTCTTCCGTCCGCTGAGCAGCGCCAGCAGCATCCAGGCGAACACCAGCAGGCTGGTTTGCCCGTTGCCGGCGGTGTTGCGCGTTCCGAACATGCCCAAAAAGGCCAGGTAGATGATCAGCCTATGCGTGCGCGGCAGGTTATTCCCTCCCGGCTGCAGGCGCAGCACCAGCCCTGGAATGGCGAACATCAGCGCCAGGTTGCAAAGCATCCAGACCAGTTTGGCAGCCGGCCAGGATAAGAATGCCAGCCCGCTCAAGATCAGCACCAGCGGAGCAGTGTTGGCAGGCACGTTCGCCAGCTCGGGCTGGGCAATTGGCCCTATGTCGGTGCGTTTCCCGTCCAGGTAGACGACCGGCACATCCGGGGTGAGGCCCTCCAGGTATGCCCGGTAGGGATCTGTTCCCTGGCGGATGAAATGCCCCGAATACCAGTATGAATGGAAGTCGATGGCTCCGCCAGGCTCCAGCGTTTTGCTGACCGTATAGACCAGGGTTGCAACTGCCAACGCCGCCAGGATGGCTAACAGCAGGAATTTGGCTGCCTTCGCCATGTTTCCCTATCCCCCCTTGCTTTCGGTCTGCTTCAAGGCGTGCAGGCCTTCCCGTACCCCCGACCAGAAACCGGGCAGGGCGCGCCAATGCAGTTTGACCGCCTCGCGCAGGCTCACCCACGCCAGGAAGACCCACAGCTGCCACCAGGGAAAACGCCCGTCTTTGCGGTAGAACAGCACGGTGTTTTTCCCCTGCTGCCGCCAGCGTTCAGGGGAGTATTCCCCCAGGGTCTGCGAGACCTTATGAGTCAGGCGTGCCTGGGGTACATAGCCCAACCTGAAGCTGGCTTGCCGCAGCCGGTAGCAGAAGTCGTAGTCTTCCATATAATTTTCCAGGTCAGGATCGAAGCCGCCCAGGGATTGCAGGACCTCCCGCCGAACCATCAGGGCGCAGCCGGTAGCGTAATCGAGCGGGCGCGGCTGGTTGTATTGCTCTCCATCCGACTTGCCGAAACCGATCATCGCCACCGACGGGGGAAAATCCCGCCAGCGGCAGCCTGCCGCCCAGATGCGGCCTGGGTCGTTATGGTAGACGATCTTGGGAACTGCCACATCCCAGTCAGCCGATGCCAGCGCCTGGATTGTACCTTCCTCCAGGACAGTATCATTGTTCAGCAAGAACACCCACTCGACCGGCTCTTGCATGGCGGCCTGGATTCCGGCGTTGTAGCCCTTGGAAAACCCCAGGTTGCGCGGCAGCTGGACCAGCTTGACCTGCGGATAACGCCCCGATATCCGCTCGACCGAATCGTCGCTGGAGCCATTATCAACCAGGATAATCTTGAGGGTTTCCGGGCTGTCAGATGGCAGGCTTCCCAGGCACTCCAGGGTATCTGCTGGGCGGTTCCAGTTGACGATCACCACCGCCAGAGGCGGCTGCCTCTCTGCGGCACTCATCGGCTGCCTCGCAGGCTGCGGCGGTACAGGGCATCCAGGTCACCGATCAGGGCATCCCAATAGTATGCCTGCACGCGCTCCAGACCGCGCTGGCGCAGCCGCTCTGCCAGCTCTGGATTCTGGATTACCGTCAGGATCTGGTCTGCCAGAGATGCGGCATCCCCGGGCCGGGCCAGCAACCCAGCCAGCGGTTCGCCGAGCAGGATGCGCCGGTCGCCGACATCGCACGATACGAAGGGTGTCTCGCACGCCCAGCTCTCAAATAATTTCAGCGGCGAACGACCGCGGGCTGCACTGTCATCCAGCACTGGGTCGATCGAAACCTGGGCAGCATGGTAGTAGAGCACCACTTCCTCCGGCGTGATGCGCCCGGTGAAGCGTATGGCGTCTGCCAGCCCCATCTGTCGGGCGGCTTCCTGCAGCCTCTCGAACTCTTCACCCCCGCCCACCACCAGCAGGAGGCTCTCCGCCACCACCTCATGGACTGACTTGAATGCCTCGAACAATAGTTGGATCGGGTGGCCTGGGCGGCCCAGGCTGCCCACGTAAGCTACCACCTGCCGCTCCTGCAGTCCGAGGCGGGCGCGCAGGTCATCGACTTCCTGCAGATCGGGCGGGGTGAAACGCAGGCGGTCCACACCGTTGGAAATATAGGTGATGCGCTCTGGCGGAATGCCCTGCCCGACCAGTCGGTTGAAGGTGAAGTAGGTGTTGGTGGTTATATGGTCGGCGCGCGACGGCATGCGTTCCTCGAAAGCCACCACACCCCGCTTTTCCCATGCCGATCGAAAGTGCCCGACCCCAGCTTCGTAATCGTCGCAGTCCAGGAATAAGCGTTTGCCGCGCAGCGCCTTGCTCAGCAGACCTGCCACGCTGTTCATCGGATGCGGCTTGCCGATGTGGATTATGTCTGCGTCGCTGCTCAGTGCGGCCCGGCTGAGCTGCCAGGTTGCCCCAGCAGCCACACCCAACAGACGGGTCCCGGAATAATAGGATTTCGTGCTGCCCTGTTTGCGCACATGCATCGGCGCGACGTAATGGATATCCACACCGTCGCGCTCGAAGCGCCGGGTGGGCAGCTCTTGGAAGTTGGAGTGCAGCGCCGCCACGCTCACTTGATGCCCCAGGCGCCTCAGCTCGCGCGCCATCGGCAGGTAGCGTCCCAGCCCGCTTGGGCTTTCCAGGTCCTGGGTCAGCAAGAACAAGATTTTCATTTCGGCAGCAGCTCATTCAAGTGCGCTGCGGTGTGCTTCCCGATCTGTGCCACGCTGAAATGCTCGCAGAATACGCGGTAGCCGTTCTCCGCCAATCGCAGCCGCAGCTCTCGATCGGATTGCAGTTTGCGGATGGCCTCCGCCAAGGAGGCCGGGTCGCCCCGCTCGCATAGATAAAGATGCTCGCCGTGGCGCAGGACTTCCGGTAGGGCTGGCATCCGGGCGCTGACCACCGCTTTCCGCATGGCAAAGCCTTCGTAGATTTTATTGTTGTTGGTCAACAGCAGCTGCTGCGTGGTGCCAAAGGCTCCCAGCACCAGGTCTGAGCGGGCAATGTGCTGCGTCAGCTGATCCCGCTCCAGCCAATCGATAAATTCCACATTCGTTAATGCATAATTCCTGGCAAGCGCTTCAGCCTTAGCCCGCTCGGGCCCATCGCCCACCATCTCGAACACTACCGGGCTGTGGTTGTCTGTTCCTTCCAGCAAGCGCGCCGCCTCGACGATGTACTCTACCCCGTGGTTGGGGATATAGCTGCCATAATAAATCACCCGCATTGCGTCTTTCAGGGATACCGGGGCTTCCAGCGGTTGGAAGATACGGTCATCGGCGCCGATCGACACCAGCCGGAAACGAGATGGATCTACTTCGTGCGTCTCGGCGAACCAATCCACAAACTGCTGCGAATCCAGGAACATCATCTCGGGCAGCCGGCAGGCGCGGCGCTCGATGCGGCGAAGCATGTCCACTGTAAAGGCGCTGCGTTGGCGGATACCCCGTTCAAGGGTGATCAGGTACAGTGAATTGAGCACGTCCCATGCCAGGGGCTTGCGCCTCAGTTTAGCCAGCCAGCGCGCCAGGAATACGTCGAAGTGGCCCGGGTAGCCCACCAGCAGCACGTCGTAATCGCC
>Ga0105094_10000365_pt1 | contig 21762 bp, 18 predicted proteins | sample PPLLak1March2015_2_FD_87023 | JGI IMG/M metagenome (GOLD analysis project Ga0105094, IMG submission 87023) | Freshwater sediment microbial communities from Prairie Pothole Lake near Jamestown, North Dakota, USA - PPLs Lake P8 Core (3) Depth... | ecosystem: Environmental > Aquatic > Freshwater >...
AAGCCATTCAGCGCGCTGAGTGATTCAGCCGTGGCTGTTACCAGTGCGGATCTAAAGAAATATTATACCGCCCATAAAAACAATTATAAACAAAGTGAATCAAGGGACATCCGGTATCTGGTTTTTGAGATCATTCCCTCACCGGAAGATTACAAAGAAGCTGAAAATTTCATCATCAATTATAAGGATGAATTTGCCCAGGCTGAGAATACTGCCCAATATGTTAATCTCAACTCCAGCAGCCCCTTTGATGAAAAAAACTACCGGGATGGTGAATTACCTGATACCCTGAACGATATTATGTTCAAATCCCCGATCGGCACCATGGTCGGTCCTTATTTCGAAGACAATGCCTTTAAACTTGCCAAACTTGCTGCCATTCATTATTTACCCGATTCTGTGAGAGCCCGTCATATTTTGCTTCAGGCCAACCAGAACAATGCTGCAGGGGTATTTCAAACAGCTGACAGTTTAAAGGATCTTATCATCAACGGTGCTGATTTCGCTTCACTGGCCCGTAACTATTCATCCGACCAGGCTTCGGCTGTTGAAGGGGGAGACCTTAAGTGGTTTAAGGAAGAGGATATGATCAAACCATTTTCCGACAGTTGTTTCTTTGGCAAAAAAGGCGATGTGAAAATTGTCCCTTCCCAGTTTGGTATCCATGTTGTTCAGATCACCGATCAGGCAAGAACCTCCAAACGGGTGCAGGTAGGGATCCTTGAGCGGAAGGTCCTGGCCAGTGATGCCACTGATCAGCAATATTATGATAAGGCCAATCAGTTTGCCGGCGTCAACAGTACCTATGAAAAGTTCAACAAAGCCATTGAAGACCAAATGCTTTCCGTATATGTGCAGGAGGCAAAAGGACTGCAGCCTCTCGACCGTGAGATTACGGGCCTCGAATATCCCAGACCGCTAATTAAATGGGCATATGAAGCTGATGAACATGATATTTCGCAGCAGATTTTTAAACTTGGCAATAAATATGTAATTGGCGTGCTCGATAAAATCCATGAAGAAGGATTTGCCTCTATTGAAAGTTTAAAGGAAGAACTCGAACATGAAGTCCGTAAGGAGAAAAAGGCAGAAAAGATAGCCGGTGAGATGAGTGCAAAGATGACGCAGGGTCAGACGCTGGAAAACCTGGCGGCTGAATTGAACCTTCCGTTAAAAACCGCGGTTGGGATACGGATCTCCTATCCTTCCCTGCCGGAAGTCGGGAGTGAACCTTCAATAGCCGCATCTGCCCTGCAGCTTGAGAAGAATGTTGTCTCAAAACCCCTGACAGGAAATAATGGTGTATTTATCATTGTGGTGAACAATATCAACACTGCCGTTGAGGCCACACAGGAAACACTGGACAGGGAAAGATCATATCTTGACAGGAATTATGCAGCACGTGCTAATTATTCGGGATATGAAGCATTAAAGAAAACTTCACGGATCAAGGATAACCGCAGGGAGTTCTATTAACAGACCTGGCCCCGCGAACGTCCGTAGTAATAATATTTATTGAATAACGAACAAGGAATATCGAATTTCGAACATTAAAGAAATCTTCATTATTCGACATTCCGCATTCCTTGTTCGATATTCAAAACTACCGACCTGAATCAGGTACGTCCGGCTTTATTTTCCTCCCAGCAGTTCTTTCACTTTTTCGGCCACCATTTTGTTGTCGGCTTTCCCTGAAAGTTCTTTGCCTGCTGCGCTCATTACCTTTCCCATATCTTTTATTGTACTGGCTCCCAGCTGTTGGATGATCTGTTTGATAATCCTTACAATTTCTTCTTCGCTTAACTGTTTGGGCAGGTATTCTTCAATAACAGCTGACTCATCGACCTCTTTCTGATAGAGGTCTATCCGGTTTTGTTCCTTGTAGATATCAGCGGATTCCTTGCGCTGTTTGATCATTTTCTGAAGGATCTTCAGTTCCTGTTCCGGGGGCAGTCTTTCTGCACCGGTTTCGGCTTTCGCCAGTACAAATGCGGTTTTAATGGCCCGCAGGGCTTCCAGCCGGATCTTTTGCCTGGCGAGCATAGCTGACTTAATGTCGTCGCTGACCTGATCGAATATATTCATGGTTGATGGGTTAATCATATTGTCTGTCAATCAATCGCATCATGCAGATACGGATTATCCTTGCTGAGCTTTACCTGGTGGTCCTGATCATTCACAAGGGAATACTGGGAAACTTTTGTTTCCTCTGAATGTTTCACCTGTTCGATCTTTACCTTTTTCCGTTTATAGGCAGGCGTATTCTCAAGCTCATCGATATAGTCACCCGTTGTTGAAGGTGTCAGGTTTAATTCCTTTCTTTTTTCCTGTGCCTTTTTTATCATATTAATACGTTGCTTGGCCCTGTTCACATCAACCTGGCTTTTCAGCTCGCTCGCCTTATTAAGCCACTCCCCTGATGAGGTAATCTCAAATTCCAGGGTTTGCTGACTGCCTGTATTGTTTCCTGATGATGGTTTGTCCTTTACTTCGAATACCGAATTGTTTACATTGGAAACCATGGGGGTATCAGGGAGCGGTATCCGGTTGATTTCGCGTTTCCGGGCATATATTTCCGGGATGCTGCTGGTAGCGAAGCCGGTAGCAATGATGGTCACGCAGATCTTGCTGCCCAGGTTCACATCGATCCCGTTGCCCCATATAAGGTCGGCATGCACACCCGAGCATTCCTGCACATAATCAATGATCTGTCCGATCTCATCCATGGTCACCTCATTATCGCCCGATGTTATATTGATGAGTATGTTTCGGGCGCCTTTGATATCGTTATCATTCAATAAAGGTGAAGTGATCGCATTCTGAATTGCCTTAATGGCACGGTTTTCACCTTCAGCCATACCGGAACCCATAATGGCCACGCCGCTGTTTGACATTACGGTATGGACATCGGCAAAGTCAACGTTGATAAATCCATGCACCGTAATGATCTCGGCGATGCCTTTGGCTGCTATCGCCAGGACATCATCAGCCTTGGAGAAGGCTTCTGAAACACGCAGATCGCCATACATCTCGCGGATCTTTTCATTATTGATCACCAGCAGGGAGTCGACGTATTTTTCCATCTCGGCGATGCCATCCAGTGCCTGACTGATACGGCGCGGGCCTTCGTTTTTAAAGGGGATGGTTACGATCCCTACGGTGAGAATACCCAGGTCCTTTGATGCTTTGGCAATAATCGGGGCAGCGCCGGTGCCGGTTCCTCCGCCCATTCCTGCCGTAATAAAAACCATACGGGTATTGGTAGCCAGGGCATCATGGATCTCATCCAGACTTTCTATGGCAGCCTGTTTCCCGACTTCGGGCTTGTTGCCGGCTCCCCTCCCCTCGGTAAGGGAAGCTCCAAGCTGGACCCTCAGGGGGACCGGACTGTTTGACAAAGCCTGGGCGTCGGTATTGCAGATCACAAAATTGACATCCTTAATGCCAAGCTTGAACATATGGTTCACAGCATTGCTCCCGCCGCCGCCTACGCCAATCACTTTTATGATGGAGGAGCGGTTTACCGGAAGTTCGAAGTTCATTAGTTCATCCATATTGTTGATTTTTGAATATGCGGATTGGTTTACATTGCCGAATCATTGACATCAAAAAAGCCTTCTATAGTTTTTTTGAAATTGGCAAACAGATTCGTTGTCTTCTTTTTCTGTTCCTCCTGCGATTCATCCGTGTCCTCCAGGGTTTCTCTTTCGTTGTTCACAGCCGGCTCATTTTTCTCTTTACCGGTGGCACTCACAAAAACATGGGATTCTTCCAGCGGTTTGTTCTGTGCTCCTGATACGGTATGCTGAAGAATGTCGTGGCCATGGAGCAACAGCCCGACGCTGGTGCTATACATAGGATCATTGATTTCACCGGTGGAATCATTGCCCAGCCTTTCATTGGGATATCCGATGCGTACGTCCATTCCCGAACGGAATTTTACCAGCTGCGGAAGGTTTTTCATCAGCGAGCCTCCTCCTGTAATGACAATGCCTGCACTAAGCTTCTCCATACATCCTGAATTCTCGAGTTCGAAAAGGGCAGAGTCAACGATCTCTTCCATGCGCGACTGGATGATATAGGCCAGGCTTTTAAAAGAGATCTCCTTGGGGTCCCGGCCATTGATACCGGGTACAGTAACCACCTTATCATCCTGCGCCAGGTCGCCCAGTGCCGATCCAAACTGCACCTTCAGCTGCTCGGCATATTTGCCTAAAATAGAGCATCCTTCCATGATATCCTTGGTGATAACATTGCCTCCAAAGGGGATCACTGCAGTATGTCGTATGGTCTCATCATGAAAAACGGCTATATCCGTTGTTCCCCCGCCAATGTCAATCAGCGCCACACCAGCTTCCTTTTCCTCATCGCTCAGTACCGATGTTGAGGATGCCAGGGGTTCCAGTATCATTTGTTTCACCTTGATGCCAACCCGGTCAACGCACCGTTCTATATTCCTGGCGGATGCAATATCGCCTATCACAATGTGAAAATTAGCTTCCAGTCTTTTGCCAAACATGCCCACCGGATTTCTAATCCCGGTTTCGCTGTCCACGATATAGTCCTGGGCCAGCACATGGATGATCTCTTCGCCCAGTTCGATGGGGATCCTGTACATGTCGGCTTTCAGCCTTTCGGTATCAGCAAGGGTTATTTCAGTATCGTAGGAATCGCGATAGATAGAGCCCCGGTTGCGGATGCTCTTGATATGTTGTCCGGCAATACCCACAAATGCCTGCTTGATCTGAAACCCAACCTGCTTCTGGACTTCTTCCACGGTCATCCTGATGGCGCTTACCGCTTCATCAATATTAAGGACGGTTCCCCTCCGGACACCTTTTGAAGGACATTTAGCCATTCCAAGGACATCAAGCCGGCCGTTCTCGTTGATGTAACCGATGATCGTCACGATCTTGGTCGTGCCGATGTCAATTGCAGCCAGAATATTGTTTTGATATTTCATAGGATTAGTTTTTAATACACACTACCTGATTATGATATTTTAAATTGATGCGTGAATAAAGGTTCCACCCCAGCTGATTGAAGCCCTGCAAATAGAGCAAATGCAGTTTGGTGAATTTTTCTTCCAACTCATCGGCCCTGCCGAATTCAATGATATGGGATCCGACCCGGGGGATAAGCTCAAATTCACCGGATGCAGTGACATAGATCTGTTGTATCTGCGCCCTCCAGAAATCATCCTGTTCAATATAAGAAGCGAGTTTGAAAACGTCATAAATACAGCGTTGCCCCGATGGCAGGGAATCATGTTTAATATCCCCTATATTTTTTATCCTGTCCGGTTTGAAAGGTTCGTTAATGTGTCCGTTCACCACCAGCACAAAAGGACTGAAGGAACGGGATACCGGGATAATGTTCCCCTCGCGGTCAAAATAATAGCTTTGTCCGCGATTGTTAAAGATCCTCACGAAGGGTTGACGCTGCCGGATGTCAACATTAAGTACACCCCGTTCGGTTACATATACCTCGGCAGACCGGATGATCTGTTGCTGCCTCAGTTTCTCTTCAATACTTTTCAGCCCTATCGTGCTGCATTTTTCCCCCAGTATGGGTAATTTGCTTCCGTAAAGGATTTCGCGCACATCGTTCTCATCAATGAAGTGTGCCATTTTTTCATCCAGTACGGTAATGTCCATAGCATTGATCAGCTGGCCGGCCTGTTTTTCACTCATAAAGCCGGAAACAACGATCAGGTAAACCAGGATCAGGACCCATACTATGCTATTTCGGGTAATCTTCATCATGCCCTGTCAATGTAAATCTTTTTAATCGGTTCAATGAAGCGGTCAATATCGCCCGCCCCCATGGTTATCAGCACTTCAACATGTTTTTGTTTCAATACGTTCAGCAATTCCGATTTGCTGCATATCATCTTATCCTTAATATGCACATGCCTGAGAATGGAATCGGCAGAAACGCCCCGGATAGGTTTTTCCCTTGCCGGATATATGTCAAGCAATATCAGCTCATCGAGGAGGCTGAGGCTGCGGGCAAAATCCAGTGCCAGGTCGCGGGTCCGGCTGTACAGATGAGGCTGAAAGATCCCGGTTATGCGTTTGCCGGGATATAATTCTTTTAATGACCGCAGGGTGGCCTCTATTTCTCTGGGATGATGCGCGTAATCATCAATATATATGAGATCTTCCGTTTTAAGGATAACATCAAACCGGCGCTGGTTACCGCTGAAAGTGGCAAGGGCATTTCGTATTATATCCTCCTCACAGTCCAGCTGGTGGGCAACAGCTATTGCGGCCACGGCATTTTCAATATTCAGCAGGCCGGGGTGGTTCAGTGAAACCGATCTGATCAATCCTGAAGGGGTGTTCACATCAAAATAATAAACAGCTTTATCAAGCCGTACAGAGGAAGCATGGTAATCTGCCATTTCATTCATCGAATAGGTAAACACTTTGCAGTTCAGTAAGGACAGATCCACAGGCAGGCCCTTTTTTATCACCAGGAATCCCTTGTTGCTGATCTGCGTGATAAATTCGCCAAAGGACCGGTGCAATTCCTGCAGATTTCCATATATGTCGAGGTGATCAGCATCCATGGAGGTTATCACGGCGGCATAGGGATGCAGCTGAAGGAATGAACGGTCGTATTCATCAGCTTCCGCAACAACCCATTCACTTTGTGAATGCAATACCAGGTTGCTGTTAAAATTCTTCGAAATACCCCCCAGAAAAGCGCTGCATGATGCCTCAGTATGGCTGAGGATCCATGATATCATGGTGGCGATAGTTGTTTTTCCGTGGGTTCCGGCCACGGCAACTGATTTTTTGTTGCGTGTGATCAGTCCCAGCACCTCGGCTCTTTTGAGCATGGTAAAAGCGTTCTTCCGGAAATAGTTCAGTTCCTGATGATCATCAGGTATGGCCGGAGTATAAACAACCAGCGTGCCTTTCAATTTCCTGTATAATGCCGGGATATGGTCAGCGGAGTCTTTAAAGTGAATATCAATTCCTTCCTTTATCAATTGCGAGGTGAGGGAGGATGGTGTTCTGTCGTACCCGGCAACCTTTTTCCCAAGCGCATTAAAATAACGGGCCAGGGCGCTCATGCCGATTCCGCCGGCGCCTATAAAATATACGTTTGCTATGGTGTCAAAACTGATCATCCTTCGGGTATTATGGAATACAGTTCATCAACTATGCCGGCAGCTGCATTTTTCAACGCCATGCCGCGGCAGTTCTCCGCAAGCGCCGCCCGCATGTTGCTGTTATTGATCAGGTCAAAAGCAGCGGGTATCAGTTGTGTGAAAGCATCAGCGTCTTTCACCAGGATGGCTGCCTTTCTCTTCACCAGTGCCATGGCATTTTTTGTCTGGTGGTCTTCGGCGACATTGGGTGACGGCACTAGTATCACCGGTTTTCCAACGAGGCAAAGCTCGGAGATCGTCCCCGCCCCGGCCCGTGATACGATGACATCGGCGACAGCATAGGCGAGGTCCATGCGGTTGATAAAATCCATATAGATAATGTTCTGCAGGGACATCTCCTTAATTTTATGCTGTATGTCGCTGTAGTAAAGACTTCCGGTTTGCCATATGATGGTCACCGCCGAATTTTCGATCAGGCCAATATTCCGGAATATGCTTTCATTCAGTGTTTTTGCCCCAAGGCTTCCGCCCAGCATCAGCACAACGGGCTTTTCATCCTTCAGTCCGAAAAATTCCATCGCCTCCCTTTTTCTCGAATCGATATGGATCATATCTTCCCTTACCGGATTTCCGGTGAGGACTATTTTAGAAGCAGGGAAGTATTTCTCCATTCCTTCATAGGCCACGCATATCCGGTCAGCCTTTCGGCCGGCGATACGATTGGTGACCCCGGCATAGGAGTTTTGCTCCTGTATCAGCACCGGGATTCCCTTTTTTGTAGCCACCCTCACAACAGGGCCACTGGCATAGCCGCCCACGCCAACAACCGCATCAGGCTGAAATGACCGTATGATGCGCCTTGCCTGGTAAAGGCTCCGGATAAGATTGACCACCACCATGATGTTTTTCAGGGTGAAACGCCGCTGAAAACCTTCCACCGGTAAACCAACGATAGTAAATCCAGCCTGTGGTACCTTTTCCATTTCCATATGGCCTTTGGAACCGACAAACAAGATCTCGGTTCCGGGATCCCTTGCCATTATTTCACGTGCAATGGCAATGGCCGGAAATATATGCCCTCCTGTACCGCCTCCGCTAATTATTATTTTCCTTTTCTTCTTCATTTACATCTTCTGTACTGCTGGTTTCTCCCGGCATATTGTTTTGTTCCTTTATTCCTCTGCTCACGCTCAGGATAACCCCAAAAGCCAGGCAGGTAAATAACATGGAAGAGCCACCCATGCTTATCATGGGCAAAGGCTGGCCGGTAACCGGCATCAGATTGACGGCTACCGCCATGTTAATCATGGCCTGCATGGTAATGAGCAAAGTTAGTCCCATGGCTACGAACGCCGGAAATGTCCGGCTGCTTTTTCGAACCAGGATCGCAGCCCTGAACAACAGGTATAAATAAAGGATCAGCACAATTAATCCTCCGGCGAATCCGTATTCTTCTATAATGATGGCGTATATGAAATCCGAGTATGGGTGGGGAATAAAGTTGCGCTGCATGCTTTTCCCGGGCCGCAATTGTATTAATCCTCCTCTGGCTACCGCAATTTTAGCCTGGTTTACCTGATAGTTGTCTTCATTCTCACCGCTTGCAAAACTCTCGATCCTGTTCTTCCATGTGGTGATCCTGCCCTCTTTATTGAATGCCAGGGACACCAGGATGAACAATGCCAATACCCCTATCATAATCCCGCTGAAAGTAAGCAAATGCTTTATTTTTATCCTGCCGATGAACATCAGGATCATGCAAACCACAAACACCATCATGGCCGTTGAAAGATTCGCGGGAAGTATCAGGGCACAGACAATTAAAACCGGACCAATGATAGGGATGAAAGATTCCTTGTAATCATCTATGGCATCCTGCTTGCCCGACAATATTCTTGCCACATACATGATCAGGGCCAATTTGGCCAGGTCAGAAGGCTGAATGGTAAGGCCAAAACCCGGGATGGCTAAAAACCGGTGAGCCTGATTTATGTCACGGCCAAAAAATAAGGTGAAGACCAGCAGGGGTATTGAAATAATCAGGAACAGCTGTGAAAGCCTTGAAAAGAATTTATAGGGTATCAGGTGGGTTACATAAATAATGATGATACCAATCAGCAATATACTCGCGTGCTTAATAATATAATAATAGGTATTGCCTCCCTGATACCGGTAAGCAAGGGTACCCGTAGCACTATATACGGTCAGCAACGAAAATATCGACAACAGTATGATGACAGCCCATATAACTGCATCGCCCTTGAAATATTTTCGTATTGTATTATTCATGATTCCAGGTTAAAGCTCGCGTACGAATTTTTTAAACTGCCAGCCCCGGTCTTCATAATTCTCAAAGAGGTCAAAGCTTGCACAGGCCGGTGAAAGCAATATGGTATCCCCTTTGGTCCCCAACCGGTAGGCCGCCATTACGGCTTCTTTCATCGATGCCGTATCGGTGATGACCGGGATGACCGAATCAAATGACTTGTGAAGCTTTGTGTTCTCCACCCCCAGGCATATCAGCGCCTTGACCTTGGCCTTCACCAGATCGAGCAGTTCGTTATAGTCATTGCCTTTATCAACGCCCCCCGCAATCCATATTACTGGTGTTGTCATGCTTTCCAGCGCGTACCAGGTTGAATTCACGTTGGTGGCTTTTGAATCGTTGATGAACTCAATTCCATGGACCCTGATAAAACGTTCCAGCCGGTGTTCCACCCCCATGAAGTCCATCAGGCTCTCGCGGATCAATGGTTTCCTGATCTTCAGCACATTACCGGCAATGCCGGCCGCCATAGAGTTGTATATATTATGTTTCCCCTTCAGCGCGAGATCGGCGAGCGACATTTCAAACATGTCGTCATCCATCTCTATCTTCAGGGATCCGCTTTCGATATAAGCGCCCTGCTGGGGGGTCTCTTTCAGGGTAAAGCCAAGCTGTTTGGCCTTCAGCACTATCCGTTCCAGTTCCCGGATGGTAATTTCATCATCAGAACAGTAGACAAAAAAATCATCCTCTGAAAGGTTTTGGGTGATCCTGAACTTGGAGTCCACATATTGCTGAAGGTTGTAATCATAACGGTCAAGGTGATCCGGGGTTATGTTCAGCAGGATGGCAATGTCAGTCTTGAAGTCAAACATGCCGTCGAGTTGAAAACTGCTTAATTCGATCACATAATAGTCATAGTTCTCCGTGGCTACCATCATGGCAAGGCTTTTTCCCACGTTGCCCGCCAAACCGGCATTCAGTCCGGCTTTTCGCAACATATGGTGGATCAGACTTGTGGTGGTCGTTTTACCATTGCTTCCCGTGATGCATATTTTTCTTGCCGTGGTATATCTTCCGGCAAATTCGATTTCGGAGATTACCTTGATCCCCTTTTTCCGGATGGCCAGGATAATATCAGTTTTTTCGGAAATTCCGGGACTTTTAATCACTTCATCAGCGTTCATAATAAGCCTTTCGGTATGTTTGCCCTCTTCCCATTCAATATCATAATTAAACAGAATCTCCTTGTAATGATCCTTAATTCGGCCAGAATCCGATACAAAAACATCGAACCCTTGTTTGCGGGCAAGTACGGCAGCACCTGTTCCACTTTCTCCTGCTCCAAGAATGACAATTCTTCGTTCCATGATTATCGAATTTTTAGGGTAACAATAGTGATTATGGCCAGCAATATGCTTACGATCCAAAACCGTATCACGATCTTGGATTCGGGATAGTTGAGTTTCTGGTAATGATGGTGAAGGGGTGACATTTTGAATATCCTTCTTCCTTCACCATACCGGTGTCGCGTGTATTTGAAATAGGATACCTGGAAGACGACTGAAAGGCTTTCCACGACAAAGACACCGCACAATATGGGGATCAGCAATTCCTTCCGGATAAGAATGGCAAAAACGGCAATGATACCACCAATGGCCAGACTGCCGGTGTCGCCCATAAAAACCTGCGCCGGATAAGAGTTGTACCATAGAAATCCAACCAGTGCGCCGATAAAGGCGCTGATAAAAACCACCAGTTCACCGGTGAAGGGCAGGTACATGATATTCAGGTAATCCGAGAATATGGCATTACCCGACACATAGGCCAGGATGCCCAGGGTTATTCCGATAATGGCCGATGTACCGGCCGCCAGGCCGTCGAGCCCGTCGGTGAGATTGGCCCCGTTGGAAATGAAGGTGATGACCAGGATGACCACCAGCGTTACCACGATCCAGGCATATTCTCTGGCTTTATCGCCCATAAACCAGATGAGTATGGCATAATCAAATTCATTGTCTTTGAAAAAAGGCACGGTGACTTTGGTCGATTTCACATCCCGGGTCACATAGCTGATGGAAGGTATCGGCTGGTCCTGCCTTTCAATTATCCTGGTTATGGGCATTCCCTCACGGTTCAACACCTTTTCCCGCACGAGGATCTGATCATTGAAATGCAGGGTCAGTCCAACCACCAGGCCGGCCACCACCTGGGCAATGATCTTGAAAGCAGCGCGCAGACCTTCCTTGTTCTTTTTAAAAACCTTTATGTAATCGTCAACAAAACCAACGGATCCGAGCCATATGGTTATGAAAAGCATTAGCACAACATAGACATTCAGCAGGTCTCCTAACAATAACACGGGGACCAGTATGGATGCCAGGATGATCAGTCCGCCCATGGTAGGGGTGCCTTTTTTGGAAAGCTGTCCCTCCAGTCCCAGGTCACGCACCGTTTCTCCGATCTGTTTACGTTGCAGCGCCCGAATTATCCTTTTGCCAGTGAACAGGGATATCACCAGTGATGTAAGCACAGCCAAACCGGAACGGAAAGACAAATACTGGAACAATCCGGCTCCCGGTATATCAAATCTCTCGAGATAGGCAAAAAGGTAATACAGCATAGATTACTGCGGCTTTGATTTGTTTATCATGAATTGTTCAGTAACAAATTCCTTGTCATTGAAAGGGTATTTGACCCCCTTGATCTCCTGGTAATTTTCATGGCCCTTGCCGGCTATCAGCACGATATCACCTGGTTTTGCCATCATGCAGGCAGTCTTAATGGCCTCTTTTCTGTCGGTGATCGCCACCGTTTTTGCAGCCAGTTGTTCATCAAGCCCCTCTTTCATATCGGCGATGATCGCATCCGGATCTTCATTTCTGGGATTATCAGAGGTAAGGATCAGCTTGTCACTCATTCCGGCAGCCACCCTGGCCATTTCAGGCCGTTTTGTCCGGTCGCGGTTGCCGCCGGCTCCCACCACCGTTAACACCCTGCATTCCGGACCCTTTATCTCGTGAATTGTGGTGAGCACATTGGAAATGGCATCGGGCGTATGGGCATAATCAACAATGGCAGTAATGCCATCCGCTGACTTGACATATTGAAACCGCCCTTCGACAGATTCGAGCGTGCTGATGATGGTAAGGACATCATCTTTTGACTGCCCGAGCAGGCGGGCAGCAGCATATACAGCCAGCAGATTGCTGGCATTGAAACCGCCCAAAAACCGGGTCCAGATCTCGGTCTGGTCAATATTCAGCAACATGCCGTCGATATGGCTTTCAATGATTCTGGCTTTAAACCCGGCCATGGATTTTACACCGAAAAAGCTTACCGTGGCCCTGGTATTTTGCACCATGACCTTCCCATTCCGGTCATCGTTGTTGATGAGGGCGAAAGCGCCGGCCGGAAGGTTATCAAAGAACAATTTTTTAGCCCGGATATATTCATCGAAGGTTTTATGATAATCGAGGTGGTCATGCGTTATGTTGGAAAAGATACCGCCGGCGAATTCGAGGCCTGCCACCCGCTGTTGTGCCAAAGCATGCGAGCTGACCTCCATAAAGGCATATTGACAACCGGCCTCTACCATATCCTTCAGCAGACCATGCAGTTGCACAGGGTCTGGTGTGGTATGCGTTGCCCCTACCGTTTTTTCTCCCACGTAATTCCGTATGGTGGAGAGGCAGCCCGATTTAAAGCCGAGTGCCGTAAAAAGCCGGTAAAGGAGGGTGACAGTCGTGGTTTTACCGTTGGTTCCTGTAATTCCGACCAGTTTTAGCTTTGAGGATGGATCCCCGAAATAATGGGAAGACATCAGGCCCAAAGCCCTGGCACTGTCTTTGACCGTAACAAAGGTGACATTCCCGGGGCGTTCTGATGGCATCCTCTCGCCTGTGATAACAATGGCACCCTTTGAAATGGCCTGGGGGATATAATCATGTCCGTCGGCATGGGTACCTTTAACCGCAATAAATACCGATCCGGGTGTCACATCCTGCGAATTGAAAGTAACTCCGGTGACCTGAACATCCCTGTTCCCGGTTATCTGCAATACCGCGACAGCGGGCAATATGTCGCTAAGGCTTTTCATGGTCAGTTGGTATATGTCATTTCCAAAATAATTCTCTCTCCTTTTCTGACCCGGGTTCCGGGTAATATCGACTGGCTTCTGACGCTGCCTTTCCCCACGATCTGCACCCTCAATCCGGCGTTCTCGAGGAGAAAAACGGCATCTTTCGCTCCCATGGTAACAACATCGGGCACAAGGTTTTCAATCACATTCCTTCCACTGAATTTAACCGCATGCTCATCTTTTGTGGTATTCACCCAGGTTGACTGAATGCGCTTGTTCTCAACGGGGATTTTCAGTTTACTCAGGGCCGCAAGGCTCTCTTCGTGGTTTCCGTTCTTTGAATAAGGCAGGTCCACCATCACATCCGTTTCCTTCCGTACCGGGGTATGCATTTCTATTGCCGTGGCATAGACCTTTTTAGCAATCTCAAGAAAAACAGGACCTGCAACCTGGTTGCCGTAATAAACCTGTTTTGAAGGGGAGTTAACGACGACAATGCAGGAATAGCGTGGATTGTCAGCCGGAAAGTATCCGACAAAGGATGCCTGGTAACTGACTTCGTTACCGGTCCTGTAGCCGTATTTTTTATTGTAGATCTGGTTGGTCCCTGTTTTTCCGGCTATTTTAATCTGGTCATTCCGCAGGTTTTTTGCCGTTCCCTGTTCCACCACACCTTCGAGCAGCAGCCTGACCTTTTTCAGGGTGGACTTAGAACATACGGAGGACTGCAATACCTCGGTCCCGAAATTCTTCACGGTCTTCCCGTGATATTGCAATGCTGAAACAAAAACAGGCTTCACCATTTTCCCGTCATTGGCAATGGCATTATAAAAAGCAAGGATCTGAAGCGGTGTCAGCCGCACTTCGTACCCATACGACATCTGGGCAAGGGATATGCCCGACCACATCTTTTCGCCAGGGTACCGTATTACAGGCTTTCCCTCCCCCTTTATTTCTATCCCGAGGCTTTCATTCAACCGCATCCGATACAGCCTGTCAACAAAATGCTGTGGCTGATTCTTATAGGCTCCGGTTATGATCTTTGCCATCCCGACGTTCGAGGAATATTCAAAAACCTGTTTTACCGTAAGCTCACCATATCCTCCATGCTTTGACTGCTCATCCCTGATCACTTTATCGTAGTATTTGAAGGTTCCATCGCCGGTATCAATGGTATCGTTGAGGTCCACATAGCCGTCTTCAAGGACGGCTATCAGCACCGGCAATTTGAAGGTTGCACCCGGTTCGGTGCTTTCGCCGATGGCAAAATTCTGCAGTTCGCGATACCTGCCCTGGCTGTCTTTGCTAAGGTTGACCATAGCCTTGACCTCACCGGTCTGTACCTCCATCAATATGGCAGTCCCGTGTCTTGCATCCTGAGCCATCAATTGCTCAACCAGGGCTTTTTCAGCCACATCCTGAATATCAACATCGATGGTGGTGATCACATCGGTTCCGTCCCTGGGCTCGACTTCATTCCGGTCGTTAACGGGCATCCAGATGTCTCCGCTCAGCCTTTGCATCAGACGGATACCTTCAATGCCGTTCAGCTGATCTTCATAAGCACCCTCAATGCCGACCACATTGCCGTTCTCATCTTTTGTCGTATAGCCGATAAGCCTCGCGGCAAGGTTCTGATGCGGCTTAATCCGCTTGTTTTCCTGCAGGTAGATAAAGCCTCCCTTGTATTTTCCCCTCCGGAATATAGGGAAGGTTTTCAGCTGTTTTAACTGAATATAATTGACTCCTGATCTGATAAGATGGTATCTTTTCCCCTGCTTGCGCGCCGCGATAAGTTCCTGACGGTATTGCCAACCGGGCTTGTCCCTGAAAAGTTTTGAAAGGCAATAGGCCAGGGAGTCTACACCGGCATAGAAAACCTTGTCGGTAAGTGCGTTACAGCGGGTGTCAAAGCGGATCTCATAATAGGGGACGGAACTAGCCAGCAGACGGCCGTCAGCCGCATAGATGCTGCCGCGGTCAGCCGGTATGATCATATTTTTAAGGACATAAGCGCTTGCTTCCGCTTCCCACTTGCCTTTTTCAAATATCTGAATATACAAGATCTTCCCTATGATCAGCAAACCAAGCAGCAGGAAACTAAAGTATACAATGCCAACCCTCCATATGATGTTGCGTTTGATCGACATTACGGATTCCTTTTTCGTATGAGTTTTTTGGGAGGTTCAAACGACGGCTTCAATCCCAGGTTTTTTTCATTCACAATCGCTGAGACCTCTGAAGGTTTGCTGATATTCATTAATTCCGACGCTATGGTGATTTGTTCAGCCCGGAGATTTTTGACTTCAATTTCAATCTCGCTGATATTTCGTACCATTTTTTCGGCATGATAACGGTTCCCGATATACAGCACGGCTAAAACCGTAAGGAACAGGATGAAAGGAAGTTGCCGGGTCATGGTCTCCCTGATCAGGATGGACCCGTCGAGAAATTCCTTGGCCTTTATCGGCTTTTTCTCATCTTTTGGCTCAGCGGTTTTGCCTGCTTTTTCTTCATGTTTCTCCGGGCCGGAAGTCTCAACAGGCTCAACAAAAGGCTCTATTTCAACAAAATCAACATTTCTGTCTTCTCGGTACATGATCTTTAATTTTTCTCAGCTACACGAAGTTTTGCACTTCGTGCCCGACTGTTATTTTCTATTTCCTTATCCGAAGGGACCACAAGCTTGTGATGAATAGTTTTGAAAGGCACCGTATAGTTGCCGAATATGTCCTTTTCGATAATCCCCTTGCTGTTGCCTGATTTCAGGTAATTTTTTACCAGCCTGTCCTCAAGGGAATGATAACTGATCACCACCAGCCTGCCTCCGGAAAACAATAATGAACTGCTTTGCTGCAGCAGATCCGCCAGATTGTCCATTTCATGGTTCACCTCGATCCTGAGCGCCTGAAAAACCTTCGATAAGTACTGATTGGTTTGCCTGGCCGGGATGCAGTGCTGAATTACTGCCACCAGATCACCCGTGGTATCAATGCTTTTTAATTTTCTTGCCTGGATGATGGATGCTGCTGCTTTCCGGCTGTTATGGAGTTCCCCGTAAATGGTCAGGATTCGCTCAAGATCGGGGCCCGGATATGCTGCAATGATGTTGGCCGCATTCAGTGTGCCGTTAAGGTTCATCCGCATATCCAGCGGAGCATCATAGCGGTAACTGAATCCTCTTTCAGGAACATCAAAGTGATGGGATGAAACGCCAAGATCAGCCAGAATGCCGTTAACCTCTTTCACGCCATAAAACCGGAGGTAGTTTTCAAGGAACCTGAAATTTCCCCGGGTAAAAAGGATCCGCTTGTCATCCGGAACCTGCGCCGCCGCATCTTCATCCTGATCGAATGCATAAAGCCTTCCCTTTTTCCCAAGCCGTTTTAGTATCTCCCGCGAATGTCCACCCCCGCCAAATGTTGCATCAACGTATGTCCCCGAAGCCTGAATATCCAATCCTTCGATGGCCTCGTTGAGCAATACCGGCTGATGATAGGTTGTCATTCATTTTTATCTTTACTAATGTTCCCCATTATTTTCTCGGTCAGTGCAGCAAATTCATCGCTTCCGCTGTCAATCCCGTCGTATGTGCTGCGGGGCCATATTTCAATCTTGCCGGGCAGGCCTGTCATTACAATCTCCCGGTCAGCCCCGATGCTGTCCATCAAACGCCTTGGCAGCAATATCCTGTTGTTTGCATCCAGTGACACCTCAGCGGTGTCTTTCAGAAATCCCCGTAAGAATTTGTTGTGTTCGCGGTTATAGGGATTGATGTTGGCGTCGAGGATCTTCGTTTGCCTCTCCCATTCGTCCATCGGATAAAGGACCAGGCATTTTTCAAAAATGTCTTTTTTTATGACAAATCGTTCCTGCATACCATGCCCCATTTGCCTGATATACGCCATAGGCAGCGACACTCTCCCTTTGTCATCGGGCTTGCATGGATAATCGCCAATGAAATTTATCATAGAGATGCCACTTTAAGTGGAAAGTAAAGGTAATACAAATATTCCCACTTTATACCACTCTTAACCATTTTTTCCCACTTTGTTGATAACTTTTTCCATCGGCTTCCAAAAACCACCGGCCTTTCCCTGAATTTTCCCTGCTGAAAGGCCGTCAAAAGCCTATTTTTAGTACTTTTACAGGGTATGAACCAATGGACCTATGGCCACTTCATTTCAGCGGATAGAACCCATTAACATCCGAAAGGTTTTTCAGGCTAAGAATCCCCGGTTAGCCTCACTGATACCCGGTTTTATCTATCGCTACATCGAAAAAGTAGTGCACCAGGAGGACGTTAATGATTTCCTGGCGAAATGCGGAGACCAGGTCGGGCTTGATTTTGTCACGGCATCCATCAAGGATTTCAATGTAAAAGTGACCACAGCGGGGGAAGAGAACCTGCCGGCCGAAGGGCGTTATATCATTGCATCCAATCATCCCCTGGGCGGATTTGACGGCTTGTTGATCATGGATGCTGTCAGCCGCCATTACCCTGAATTCCGTTTTCTTGTGAATGATATCCTGATGAACATCAACAACCTGCATCCGGTTTTCATTCCGGTTAACAAGCATGGCAGGCAGAATGCAGAAGCTGCGGCTGAAATGGATGAAGTATTCCGTTCCGGCATGCAGGTATTGACCTTCCCGGCCGGAATGGTTTCCCGGAAAATAGGCAACATGGTGATGGACCTGGAATGGAAAAAGAATTTCATCAGCAAGGCGCTGCAGTATCACCGTGATATCATCCCTGTCTTTGTCGAGGGCAAAAACTCAAGGTTCTTTTACCGGCTCTATAAGATCCGCAAGTTCCTGGGCATCAAAACCAACCTCGAGATGATGTACCTGGTGGATGAAACCTGGAAGCACAAAAACAAAAGCTTTACCATCACCTTTGGCAAGCCTGTCCCTTATACCACTTTTGATAAATCGAGATCCCATAAAGAATGGGCCAAATGGGTGAAGGAGCAATGCTATGCGCTGGGGGGAGTGACGAAGGTGCCGGTATAGAAGACAGTCATGCAGTCTTGCGGTCATGCGGCCTGCCTGCCGGCAGGCAGGTCATGCGATCCTTTGGTCAGCCGTTTAGCGGTTTAGCTTTTTAGGTGTTTAGCCCAGAGGCTGCAGGATAAGTCACTGTTTGTCCCCTGCCTGCCGGCAGGCAGGCTTGTCCCTTCTTCCTAATTCTCAATCATTTTAAACCCCTTCCCATGCACATTGATGATTTGCACCTTCGGATCGTCCTTCAGGTATTTTCTCAATTTTGCTATATATACATCCATGCTGCGGGCGTTAAAATAGTTGTCATCGATCCATATCGTCTTCAGGGCAAAGTTCCGGTCGAGGATGGTGTTTTTATTGATGCACAGTAACTTAAGCAGATCCGATTCCTTGGTTGTCAGCTTGTGTTCCTCTTTTCCATACTTCAGCACCTGGCTTTGCGAATTGAACAGGTACTCACCTATTTTGAATTCGTACTGGGTGCTGTCGGCGGCATCTTTTTTTGTCCTGCGCAGGATGGCCTCGATGCGGAACAGCATCTCCTCCATGCTGAAGGGCTTGGTGATATAATCGTCAGCTCCGGCTTTGAATCCTTCGATGATATCCTCCTTGAATGATTTTGCGGTAAGGAAAATAATCGGGATCTCGGTATTGGTCATTCGTATATCACGGGCAAGCGAGAAGCCATCCTTCACCGGCATCATGACATCGAGGATGCAGATATCGTAACGGTTTTTGATAAAGTTCTTATAGGCTTTATCGCCGTTGACAAACCATGAGCAATCATAGGATTTTGCCATCAGGTATTCCCTGAGCAGCATGCCCAGATTTTCATCATCTTCGGCCAATAGTATTTTTATCTTGTTCATGCTTCCGCTGAATTTAATGTTAATGGCAATTTTATGATAAAAGTGCTTCCTTCGTATAAAAGACTCTCAACATCGATAGTACCCTTATGTTCTTCCATGATTTTCTTCACGTAACTCAGGCCCAGCCCGAACCCTTTAACCGTATGGATATTTCCGGTGGGAACGCGGTAGAATTTCTCGAATATCCGCTTCTGGTCCTGTTTGCCGATTCCAATCCCGTTATCACGCACGGATATTTCGAAAAACTGTTTGGAATTCCGCGTCGATATTTTGATCTCAGGATCGCGTGAACAGTATTTAAGGGCATTATCCACCAGGTTGGTCAGCACGTTGGTAATATGCACCGGATCGATATCCAGCACAAACCGGTCAGCTTCGAGGGATGTGGTGATAATGCCGCCCCGGCTTTTCACCTGCAGGCTGTAATTCTCGGCCACATTGCGGATAAGCTCATGCAGGTCGGTTTCCTTGAGCCTTAGCTTAACCTGCCCCCTGTCAAAGACTGCCATCTGTAATACCTTTTCAACCTGGTACCCCAGCCTTCTGCTTTCATCTGAGATGACCCTCGAGATCTGGTCGATGTTCTTCAGATCAGGAGACAGGCTGGTATCGCCCAGCATCTGTGAAGCAAGCGAGATGGTAGATATGGGTGTTTTCAGCTCATGGGTCATGTTGCTGACAAAATCATTCCGTATTTCCGTAAGCTTTTTCTGTCTGAAAACATACAATATCGTAAAGGAAAAGGCCATGGTTATGGCAAGGGTAAGGAAAACAGAAGAGAATATCATAAATCCGAAGGATTTGAAAAGGAAATTTTTCTTCTGCGGAAAATAGACCGAGAGATAATTGGAACTGGTGAAAATATCATCGGGGAACAACTGCACGCGATAGTAATCGTTTTCGCTTTCTGCCGAATAGTCATCTGACTGGAAGGCAGGCTCGTTATTCCATTTTATTACGGCATATTCAAAGGCCAGGTCAATGCCTTTCTCAACCAGGGTATTTTTTATGGCTTCCTCCAGCTCATCCTGGTGAATTCTTTTTTCAATTTCAGGGGCGATAAAAAACATGCCTGAAACAATGCGGTTAAGGAAAATTTTTTTGTCCAGTATTTTTCTTCCCATTTCCGGTTCGAAATAATATTTATGCGTGGTCACCTGTTTTTTCGTACCCTGGTCTCCAAACGCCTGGTTCTCCTCAACAAAGACAAGGGAATCCATCTGGTGGGGTATGCTGTTGCCGGGAATGCTGATTATTTCTCTTTCCCTGCCCTGCATGATTGAATCGGCATGCATGTCATCATAGGTTATGACCATATTGAAGCCGGTATCCTTTTCCGCCGTCAGTTGCATGGAAAAACCGGCTGTATCGGTTCCGAGGGGTTCGATTTCTTCCATCACCAGCCGCACAGCTTCTTTTTTCTGCATGCCTTGCACGATGTCATTCAACGAGTTGCTGACCAGCTGGTCAAACTGATTTTCCTTGATCGTTACGGCATTTTTAATCCAGTATGCCTGAACAAAGATCAATCCTGTAAGCGCCAGGGTCATCAGGACGATCAGCAGCCAGAAAGATTTTTTGTTCATATGCCGTCAAAGATAAGGTTATAAACCTCTTAAGATTACAAATTTAACAAACTTTAACAGACCTTCTTTTAAGTTTGAAAAAGCTATTATTAGCTTTTATAAAATAAAAAATCGTACCATGAAACATAAATTTCTATTTTCGGTTGTGACAGTTTTATCCTGGGTGATCCTGATGGCAGGAGTAAAGGCCCAGGAGACGCAGCAAAAAAGGATGCATATTACCATAGAGGAAAACGGGAAAATCTCCAAAGACACTTCGGTTACTATTGATAAATCGATGTCAGAAAAAGAAGTACAGGCGATCATTTCGGGGATTACCGGGGAAATACCTCACCCCTGTCCTGCTCATCAGCAGCGTGCCATGCAGGGTGATTCCACGGCCGGCAAGTGCATGCACAGGAAGGAAGTGGAGATCAGGGGAGGGTCTGCGGAAGATTCGGATATCAAGGTCATCATCCTGCATAATTCACCCGGACAGGAACCGATAGTAGTAGAGGATGACGGCGATGTCATCATCATCAGGAAGGGGCATGGACAGGGAACAAAATGCCTCAAGGAGATCCATGAAATGGAAGCAGACAGCCTGCCGTGCAAAAAAACAAAGGAAATAAAGATCATTGAGATCAGTGATGAAAATGCTGATGGTCCGGAATGGGTTGAAAAGAAAGTGATCGAAAAGAAGGTCATCATCACGGAGGAAGGTGAAAAGGCGGAAAAAACGATTATTATGGAAAGCCCTGAAAAAACGAAAAAGGCGGATAAGAAGGTGAAATAGGGAAGAAAGGCCCCCTCAGGCATCCAGATGCAGGAGTTTTTTTACTGATTTGAGG
>Ga0105094_10000366_pt1 | contig 21708 bp, 22 predicted proteins | sample PPLLak1March2015_2_FD_87023 | JGI IMG/M metagenome (GOLD analysis project Ga0105094, IMG submission 87023) | Freshwater sediment microbial communities from Prairie Pothole Lake near Jamestown, North Dakota, USA - PPLs Lake P8 Core (3) Depth... | ecosystem: Environmental > Aquatic > Freshwater >...
CATGCCCGAGCGCGTGCGCGAAGCGATGCAGGCGGCGATCGAGGAGCGCTTCGGCGTGCGCTGGTCGCAGCTCGACGTGGCAAAGCTCGCGCCGCGCCTCGCCGCGCCGGCGCTGGTGATCCACGACTGGGACGACCGCGCAGTGCCGTGGAGCCAGGGCGCGGAGCTGGCGCGCCACTGGCCCGGCGCACAGCTCATGACGACCCGCCAGCTCGGACACCGGCGCATCCTGCAAGACGAAGCCGTGACGCGCGCGGCGGCGGACTTCATCGCCGGGCGTCCCTCGCTGCCGAACCCGGCGCCGCTGTACTAATGGACAGGTCCCTGCACGTCTCCTGGAACGACCCGAGCATCCTGTCGGACGCCGCGCGCTCGATGTCGGGCATCGAGTTCCTGCAGTCGATCCGCGACGGCCGGCTGCCCGCGGCGCCGATCGCCGAGCTCCTCGGCATGCGGCTCGCCGAGGTCGAGCGCGGACACGCCGTCTTCGAGGTGACGCCGGCCGAGCACCACTACAACCCGATCGGCGTGGTGCACGGCGGGCTGGCGATGACGCTGCTCGACTCGGCGATGGCCTGCTCGGTGCAGACCCACGTCCCGGCCGGCGCCGGCTACACGACGCTCGAAGTGAAGGTCAACCTGGTGCGCCCGATCACGATGCAGACCGGGAAGCTGCGCTCGATCGGCAAGGCGGTGCACGTCGGCAGCCGCATCGCCACCGCCGAAGGGCGGCTCGAAGACGCGTCAGGCAAGCTCTACGCCCACGGCACGACGACCTGCATCATATTGAATGGCGGCTAGACCCGCGCCGCTTACCTCATCCTAAACGGCGGCTAGCGCCTCGCCGCGCAGCGCGAAGCGCCGCTCGTGGTGTTCCGCCAGGCTGGCGCGGTGGCCAATCGAGACCAGGGTCGTGTTGTTCAGTTTTTGTTTCATGAGGCGATAAAGAACGTCCTGCGCCTCCTCCGGCAGCGACGCGGTCGCCTCGTCGAGGAACAGCCAGTCGGGACGGATGAGCAGCGCGCGCGCGAACGCGAGGCGCTGCTGCTCGCCGCCGGAGAGCACCTGCGCCCAGTTCTCGCTCCTCTGCAGGTCGGCGGCGAGATGCCCGAGCCCGACGTCTTCCAGCGCCCCGGCGACCTGCTGGTCGGAGAATTCCTTGACATCCGAGGGATAGCACACCGCGAACTTGAGCGCGCCGATCGGCAGGTAGGGCTTCTGCGGCAGGAACAGCAGCTTCGCACCCATCGGCAGCCGGATGCGGCCCTTCCAGTACGGCCAGATGCCGGCGAGCGCGCGGAACAGCGTCGACTTGCCGGCGCCGGAGGGGCCGCTGACAAGGACGTTTTCGTTCTTCGCGAACTTCAGGGAAGTCGGGCTCAGCAGCGGCTTGCCCTGCGGCAGGGCGACGGCCAGCCCCTCGAGCGTCAGCGAAGCGTCCTCGCCCTCGACGCGGTCGCCGTCGAGCTGGTCGGCCTCCTCGCGCACCGCGGCGAGCGAGGCCGAGAACCCCGTGAGCCGGTCGACCGTCGCCTTCCACTGCGCGAACATGCTGTAGGCGTCGATGAACCAGGAGAGCGCCGTCTGCACCTGGCCGAACGCCGAGGAGATCTGCATCAGGCCGCCGAGCTGGATGGCGCCGGAAAAGTAGCGCGGCGCGGCGACCACGAAGGGAAAGATGACCGCCAGCTGGTCATAGGAGATGGTGAAGAAGCCGAGCTGCTTCTGCTTCTTCATGATGCTCCACCAGTTCGTGATGACGCCGGCGAAGCGCCCGCGGAAGTTCTCGAGCTCCTCGTCCTCGCCGCGGTAAAGCGCCACGCCTTCGCTGTTCTCGCGCAGCCGCACCAGGGAGAAGCGATAGTCGGCCTCGAAGCGCTGGCGGTCGAACTCCAGGCCGATGAGCGGTCTTCCGATCTTGTGCGTGAGCCAGGTGCCGAGCGCGGCATAGAGGACCGCGAACCAGACCATGTAGCCCGGGATCGAGATGCCCATGATTTCGAGCGCCCCCGACAGCGTCCACAGGATGGCGACGAAGGAGGCGAGCGTCACCACCGCCGAGAGCAGGCCAAGGCCCAGCTGCAGCGTGAGCTGCACGAACAGGCGCAGGTCCTCGGCGATGCGCTGGTCGGGGTTGTCCGTTCCCCGGTCGAGGAGCTGCAGCTTGTAATAGGCCCGCCCCGCCAGCCAGTCCTGCAGGTAGCGCTCGTTCAGCCACTTGCGCCACTCGATCTCCAGCATCTGGCGCAGGTAGACGCGATACACCGCGAAGCCGATGTAGAGGAAGGCGAGGAACGTGAAGTAGCCGAGCAGGCGGTAGAAGTCGTCGGCGCGCTTCTCCTGGATGGCGTTGTAGAAATCGTTGTACCAGCTGTTGAACTGCACGTTCAGGAAGACCAGCCCGAGCGACAGGCCGACCACGGCGGCGAGCAGCGCCAGTCCTTTGCTGCGCTGCTCCGAAACCCAGTAAGGGCGGGCAAGGGCCCAGAAAGCCGTTACAAATCGCGTGGTTCGCATGGATCACCTGAGAAAAAATCTGAGGCAGTTTACAGAACGCCGATGGCGGGGTAACAATTCCTTCCAATGTCTTCGGGCCGGGTTTTCCGCTTCGCACCCACTCCTGAGCACCCGGTCAAGCACCTGTTTGTCTTCCTGCACGGCTGCGGCGCCACCGCGCAGTCGATGATCCCGATCGCGTTCAAGTTCCAGGCCCGCTTCCCGAGCGCGGCGCTGGTGGTGCCGAGCGGCTTCAACCCGGATGCGCGCGGCGGCGTGGCGCAGGACTGGTACCCGACGCGCGGCCTGAACTGCGACAACCACCGCGAGCGCGTCGCGGCGGTGCTGCCCGACGTCGAGGACCTGGTGCGCCGCGAGCAGACCAACTTCAGCGTGGCCGCGAACCGCACGGTGCTGATCGGCTTCTCGCAGGGCGGCACGGTCGCGCTCGAGGTGGTGAAGTCGCCCGGCGTCGCCGGCGCCGTCGTCGCGTTTTCCGCGCGCTACGCGCGCCTGCCGGGCCGCGAGGCGCGCATCCAGTCGCGCATCCACCTCGTGCACGGTGAGTTCGACTCGGTTGTCTCGCGCGTCTACGCCGAGCGCGCCGCGCGCGTGCTCTCCGGCCTGCACGTGCCGGTGACGCTGGACATCGTCGAAGACCTCGGCCACGCGCTCTCGCACCGCGCCATCAGCCTGGGCTCGCTGCGCCTGCTGCAGGGCATCTACGAGGGGCGGCGCGCCACGCTGCATTGAAAGAGGGCATCGTCCTCTTCGCTCGTGGCTCGCGCGACCGCGGGTGGGCCGCGCCTTTCAGGAAGATCCTGAAGCGGCTGCACGAAGATCTTCCAGAGGCGGAAATCCGCCTCGCTTACCTCGAGATCATGAAGCCATCGCTCGGCGAAGCGCTGCGCGAGCTCGCCACCAAGGGCGTGAAGAGCATCCGCATCGTGCCGCTCTTCCTCGGCTATGGCGGCCACATCAAGAAGGACCTGCCCGCGCTCGTCGCCGCCGCCGATCCGCAGGTGAAGGTGACCATCGAGGCGCCGGTGGGCGAAGCGCCGCAGGTGATCGAGGCGATCGCCGCGCTAATCGGGCGCCGCGCCTAGCCTCTTCAGCATCGCCATCACCGCCTTGATCTGCGCAGCCTCCTGGGTGTGGTACTGCTCACCGGTGTAGCCCCACCAGTCCCAGCAGCCGCGCGGGTTGAAGGCAAAGAAGCTCCAGCTCGCGACCGCCTGCGGATAGAGCACGAGCAGGCGGTTCGTCTCGGCCCAGCGGTTGTAGCCGGCGTCGCGCACGAACTTCTCGCCCACCTCCCCCGCGCTCTGGCGACAGCCGTGGAAGGCGACGTGCACGCGGCAGCGCCCCTTCTCGCAAACCTTCGGCACGTAAAGGTAGCCGGTGGCGCCCATCCTCGCGCCCGCGGCGTAGGGCTCCTGGTCGAACTGCAACAGCCGTCCCGCCGGCTTGGCGGACGGATTCCTGAGCGGTCCCATGATGTGCTTCAGCAACTCGCCCGCGGCGTCGTAGTCGCAGTCGTTGATGTACGGGTCGCGCGTCGCGGCGCAGTCCCTGGTGCCGGCGTCCTCGGTCACCATCGCGTGGCCGGCGGGCCGGTGGTCGACGAGCTCCGCCTTCACCTTGTAGAAGCCGTAGTACTCGCGCAGCCCCTGCACCACGGCCGGGTAGACGGTGCGATCGCGCCTGCCGTGGAAGAGCCAGACGCGCGCCGAGGCGAGGTTGGATGTGGGATCGATGCGCTCGGCCTTCGCGAGCGCGTCGGTTTCCCGCTGCAGGAGCTTCGTATCCGGGAGCGGGCTCCATCCGCCGGGCGTCATGCAGTTGTAGAAGGCGGTCCACAGGCTGCCTTGGGCGCAGTAGTAAGGGCCGCCCGCGATCACCCCGACGCCTTTGACCTGCTTCGAGTGCGCGATGTGGAGCTGCACCGCCATGTAGCCGCCCGCAGAGAGCCCGGAGGCCGTGATCGCCTTCGTATCCGCGCGCAGCGCCGGCAGCGGCTCGGCGAGCGCGGCGGAGCCGAAAAGAAGAAAGAGGAAAAGGAGGCTTTTCGTCGGTCAGCTCATCAGCTCGGGCAAGTCCTTGTACAGCTCGAGCGCCTCGGGATTGGCGAGCGCGTCGGTGTTGCCCACCGGCATGCCGTGCACCGCCGAGCGCACCGCGAGCTCCACCACCTTGCCGTTCTTGGTGCGCGGGATGTCGCTCACCTGCACGATCTTCGCCGGCACGTGGCGCGGCGAGGCGTGGTTCCTGATCTCGACGCGGATGCGCTCCTGGAGGTTTTCGTCAAGGATCTGGTTTTCTCCAAGCTTGATGAAAAGAACAACCCTGGTATCCGTCGGCTTGTCCGGCGGCCAGAGCTGGCCGATCGCCACCGCCTCCTCCACCTCCGCGATGCGCTCCACCACGCGGTAGATCTCCGCGGTGCCGATACGCACGCCGCCGGGGTTGAGCGTCGCGTCCGAGCGGCCGTAGACGATCATCGTGCCGCGCTCGGTGAGCTCGCTCCAGTCGCCGTGGCACCAGACGTTCGGGTACTTGTCGAAGTAGGCCGCGTGGTAGCGCTCGTCGCCGCGGTCGTTCCAGAAGCCGAGCGGCATCGACGGGAAGGGCCTGGTGCAAACGAGCTCGCCTTTTTCGTTTACGACCGGTTCTCCTTGTTCGTTAAAGACTTCGACCGCCATGCCCAGAGACCGGCACTGCATCTCGCCGCGGTAGACCGGCAGCACCGCGTTGGCGTCGGCGAACGCGGCCATGATGTCGGTGCCGCCCGAGATCGAGGAAAGGCACACGTCCTTCTTCACCGCGTCATAGACATAGTCGTAGCTCTCGGCGGAGAGCGGCGAGCCGGTGGAGAGCAGCATGCGCATGCCGGGCAGGTCGTAGTGATCGCGCGGGCGCACGCCGCGCTTGGCGATGGCGTCGAGGAACTTGGCCGAGGTGCCGAAATGCGTGATGCGCTCGCGCTGCGCGTACTCGAAGAGGATGCGTCCGTCTTTCGCGAACGGCGAGCCGTCGTAGAGCATCACGGTCGCCTCGGCCATGAGCGCGCCGAAGAGCAGGTTCCACACCACCCAGTTGGTGGTGCAGTAGTAGAAGAAGCGGTCGCCCGCGCGCAGGTCGAACTGCAGCTTGTACATCTTCAGGCCCTGCAGCAGCGAGCCGCCGGCGCCGTGCACGATGCACTTGGGCTTGCCGGTGGTGCCGGAGGTGAACAGGATGTACGCCGGATGGTTGAACGGCAGCTGCGCGAAGGCGATGTCGGCGGATTGATAGCGCCGCAGCCACTCGTCCAGGCGCACCGCCTTCGGGATGTCCGAGACGTCGACGTCGGGGTCGAGGTGCGGGACCACGATCACCTTGCGCACGGTGGGCAGCTGCTCGACGATCTCGCGCACGCGCGCGAGCGAGTCGTGCTCCTCGCCGTTGTAGCGGTAGCCGTCGGCGCAGAACAGGACCTTCGGCTCGATCTGGCCGAAGCGGTCGACCACGCCGTCGACGCCGAAGTCGGGAGAGCAGGAGGACCACACCATGCCCTGCGAGAGCGCGGCGAGGGCGAACAGCCCCGCCTCCGGGATGTTCGGGATGAACGCGGCGACCCGGTCGCCCGAGCGCAGGCCGAGCGCCGCGAGCGCCTGCACCGCGCGCGAGACGTCGGTGGTGAGCTCCGAGTACGAAACGCGGCGGCGAAAGCCGCTCTCGTCCCAGAACACGAACGCGTCGCCGCGGTCGCCGCGGCGCATCATGTTCTCGGCGATGTTGAGCCGCGCCTCGGGGAACCACTTCGCGCCGGGCATCTTGTCGCCGTCGACCAGCACGGTCGAGCCCTTGCGCGAGGCGATCAGGCCGCAGAACTCCCACACGTCGGACCAGAAATCCTCGGGGTGGTCGATCGACCACCGGTAGAAGTCGGGGTAGCTGTTCAGGTCGAGGTGGCGCTTTCGCACCACCTGGCGCGCGAATTGCGTGAGGTGCGCCTGCTCGATCGCCTGCTCCGACGGGGACCACAGCGGTTTCATGGGCATTTCGCTAGGATTGGGCGCTGATTATAGTGAACCTGGACTTGCGCTCCGCCATCGCCGGGCTGCACCGCATCGCCGAAGCCGAGGCGGTGGGCCGGTTGCGCACGCTGCAACCCTCGCTCGAGGCTTCGCGGCGCATCCACGCCAGGGCGCTGCGGCTCGCCGAGCGTGCGCGCGCCACGCCGCCCGGCGCGCTCTCGGCCGAGTCGTTCCTGCGCCATTACGGACTTTCCACCCGGGAGGGCGTGGCGCTCATGTGCGTCGCCGAGGCCCTGCTCAGGATCCCCGACGCCCAGACCGCGGACGCGCTGCTGCGCGACAAGCTCGCCTCGATCGCCTGGAGCACCGCCAGCGCCACCGACTGGGCGCTGATGCTGACCGGCACCCTCACGCGATGGCACGACGAGCCGGCGCAGCTGAAGCGCCTCATCGCGCGCCTGGGCGAGCCGGTCGTTCGCGCCGCGGTGCGCCAGGCGATGCGCATCCTCGCCGAGCAGTTCGTCCTCGCCGAGACCATCGAGGCGGCCGTGGCGCGCGCCAGCGAGCGCGCGCCCTACCGCTTCTCCTTCGACATGCTCGGCGAAGGCGCCCGCACGGCGGACGATGCGGCGAACTACTTCGACGAGTACCTGCACGCCATCCGCGCCGTGTCCGCGCCGCATGCCATCTCAGTCAAGCTCTCGGCCCTGCATCCGCGCTTCGAGGAAGCGAAGCGCACGCGGGTCTTCGCGGAGCTGCTGCCGCGGCTGAAGCAGCTGGCGAGTGCCGCGCAGGCGCGCAACATCGGCCTGACCGTCGATGCCGAGGAGTCCGAGCGGCTCGAGCTCACCCTCGATCTTTTCGAAGCCACCCTCTCCGCCGACTGCACGGCCGGCCTCGCGGTGCAGGCCTACCAGAAGCGTGCGGTGGCGGTGTGCGACTGGCTCGTCGCGCTCGGCCGCTCCATGCACAAGCGCCTGCCGATCCGCCTCGTCAAAGGCGCGTACTGGGACAGCGAGATCAAGCGCGCGCAGCAGCTCGGCATGCCCGACTACCCTGTCTTCACAAGCAAGGCCGCGACCGACCTGTCCTTTGTTGCGTGCGCGAGAACGCTTCTGCAGGCGCCCGGCGCGATCTACCCGGCATTCGCCACGCACAACTGCCGCACGGTGGCGACCATTCTCGAGCTCGCCGCGGATACGGATTTCGAGTTCCAGAAGCTGCACGGGATGGGCGACGCCCTGTACGACGTCCTCCTCGCCGAGCGCAACGTGCCGGTGCGCGTCTATGCGCCGGTCGGCAGCTTCAACGAGCTGCTGCCCTACCTCGTGCGGCGGCTGCTCGAGAACGGCGCCAACACCTCGTTCGTGCACCAGATCGCCGACCCCGACGTGCCGCTCGAGGCCCTCGTCGCCGATCCGCTGGAGGCGCTGCCCGAGCCCTACGTGCCCGATGCGCGCATCCCGCTGCCGCGGCATCTCTATCCCGATCGCCTCAACTCGATCGGCCTCGACCTCTCGAGCCGGGACGTCCTTAAGGCCGTTCAAGAGAAAATAACGTCGGAGAAATCGCTTTCCGAGGTCCCGCACACCTCGCCGGTGGATCTCGACACCGCGATCGCCCGCGCCGATGCGGCCTTCGAATCCTGGTCGCGCACGCCCGCGGCGAAGCGCGCCATCCATCTCGAGCGCGCGGCCGATGCGCTGGAAGAGGGCATGCTCGAGCTGGTCTCGCTCATCGTTCGCGAAGGCAGGCGCACCTATGCGGACGCCGTCTCGGAAGTGCGCGAAGCCGCCGACTTCTGCCGCTACTACGCGCTGCAGGCGAGGAAGATCGCGCAGCCGCTGGCGCTCGCCGGCCCCGTCGGCGAGCGCAACGAGCTCACCCTGCACGGCCGCGGCGTCTTCGCCTGCATCAGCCCGTGGAACTTCCCGCTCGCCATCTTCACCGGCCAGGTCGCGGCGGCTCTGGCGGCAGGCAACACGGTCGTCGCCAAGCCGGCCGAGCAGACGCCTCGCATCGCTCTTCGAGCAATTGCGATTTTTCATCAAGCCGGCGTCCCGCAAGACGTCGTGGCGTGCGCCGTCGGCGACGGCGAAACCATCGGCGCGCCGCTCGTCGCCGACCCGAGGATCGCCGGGGTCGCCTTCACCGGCTCGGTCGAGACCGCGAAGCGCATCAACGAGGCGCTCGCCAGGCGCGACGGCCCCATCGTGCCGCTCATCGCCGAGACCGGCGGCGTGAACGCGATGATCGTCGACGCCTCCGCCCTCCCCGAGCAGGTGCTCGACGACGTCGTCATCTCGGCCTTCCAGAGCGCCGGCCAGCGCTGCTCCGCCCAGCGCATCCTCTTCGTCGACGAAGGCGCCGCGCCGCGCATCCTGCGCCTCATCGCCGGCGCGCTCGCCGAGCTCAAGGTCGGCGATCCCGCCGAGCCCGACACCGATGTCGGCCCGGTCATCGACGCGGCGGCGCATCGCGCGCTTTCCGCCCACATCGCCAGGCTATCCGGCCATCGCGGGAAGCTCGGCGAAGCCCAAAATCCTCCCGATCGGGAGGATTTTCATTTCGTCGCTCCGGTGGCCTTCCGGCTGCCCCTGGGCGAGCTGCCGCGCACCGAGGTCTTCGGCCCCATCCTCCATGTCTGTACTTTCCGAAGACAGGACTTAGAGGAAGTGCTCGCCTGGCTGCGCGGCACCGGCTACGGCCTGACGCTCGGTATCCACAGCCGCATCCAGAGCTTCGTCGACGAAGTGGTCGCCAGCGCGCGCGTCGGCAACATCTACGTGAACCGCAGCATGATCGGCGCCGTGGTCGGCGTGCAGCCCTTCGGCGGCGAAGGCCTCTCGGGCACCGGCCCGAAGGCCGGCGGCCCGCACTACCTGCTGCGCTTCACGACCGAGAGAACGCTGACGGTGAACACCGCCGCCGTCGGCGGCGTGACGGAGCTCCTCAGCGGGGGCTAGATCCTGCGCGAGTCGTAGGCCCAGTGCAGCAGCGCCTGGCGCTGGCGCGGCCGGCAGAGCAGGTTGCCGCGCATGCAGTGCTTCTTCAGCTGGGCGATATGCCGGCGCACCGCGCGCCAGCGCGCGATCTGGCGCGCGTCGTCGGGATGGCGCCGGCCGAGGTAGTAGCGGCAGTACCACTGGAACCAGCCGCGCGGGTCGTCCGGATGGATCCAGCCCTTCTCGCGCCAGACCGCGAGCGGCTGCGAGGCTCGCACGTTGAAGAAGTTCAGCCGGGCGTCATGCCGCCCGGGCGAAAGCTTGGCGCCGCGGAACCACGCGCCCGGGAATTCCTTCCTGCAATCGGTCATGTACTTCCCGCCGAATACACCGAGCGCGAGCATCTGCTTCGGCGTGAGCTCCGGCTTGAAGTCCGGATGGAAGTTCCTGCCGGGCGGCTCGGTGCGGAAGTAGCGGTAGCCTTTCTGCATCCGGTCCCGGACCGTGACCTGCCGCTTCATTCCCTGGGCTTGTGCACGTTCCGGTGATGCGGCTTGGTCAGGGCTTCCGGCTCGAGCAGCTCGTCGAGCTGCGGCTTGGTCATCAGCCTCTTTTTCAGCACCAGGTCGTAGACCTTCTCGCCGCTTGCGAGCGCCTCCTGCGCGATCGCCGTGGACTGGGCATAGCCGAGATAGGGCGTGAGGGCGGTGACGAGCGCGGTGGACTCGTCGAGGAGCCGGCGCGCGCGATCGCGGTTCGCGGTGATGCCCTTGACGCAGCGCTCGGCGAGCGTGCGGCAGCCGGCGGCGAGGTGCTGCAGGCTCTCGAACAGGCTATGGGCGATGATCGGCTCGAAGGCGTTCAGCTGCAGCTGCCCGGCCTCTGCGGCCATGGTCACGGTCATGTCGTTGCCGATCACTTCGAAGGCGATCTGGTTGACCACCTCCGGGATCACCGGGTTCACCTTGCCCGGCATGATCGAGCTGCCGGCCTGCACCGCGGGCAGCGCGATCTCGCCGATGCCGGCGCGCGGGCCGCTCGAGAGCAGGCGCAGGTCGTTGCACACCTTGGAGAGCTTGACGGCGATGCGCTTGAGCACGCCCGAGAGCTGCACGAACGAGCCCGCGTCCTGCGTGGCCTCGACCAGGTTGGGCGAGACGATGAAGGCGATGCCCGAGATTTCGGAGAGCCGGCGGGTGACGAGCGGCGCGTAGTCGGGATGGGCGTTGATGCCGGTGCCGATGGCGGTGGCGCCGAGGTTGATCTCGCGGATCAGCTCGCCCGCCTCGGCGAGGCGCTGCTCGTCCTCGCCCAGCATCACGGCGTAGGTGGAGAACTCCTGGCCGAGGGTCATCGGCACGGCATCCTGCAGCTGCGTGCGGCCGACTTTCAGGACGTCGTCGAATTCCCGCGCTTTCGCCTCAAAAGACGATCTTAGATTCTTCATTTCGACCAACAGCCGTCGAATCGCGAAATGGAGCGCGAGCTTGATCGCGGTCGGGTAGACGTCGTTGGTGCTCTGCGACAGGTTGACGTGGTCGAGCGGGTGCAGGTGCTGGTACTCGCCCCGGGCGTGGCCGAGGAGCTCGAGGGCGCGGTTGCAGATCACCTCGTTGGCGTTCATGTTGGACGAGGTGCCGGCGCCGCCCTGGATCACGTCGACGACGAACTCGGCAAAGAGCTTGCCCTCGCGCACCTCCTCGCAGGCGAGGCGGATCGCCACGGCCCGCTTCTCGTCGAGCAGGCCCAGCTCGCTGTTGGCGATCGCCGCGGCCTGCTTGACGCAGGCGAGCGCGCTCACCAGGTCCGGGTAGATCGAGATCGGCATGCCGGTGATCGGGAAGTTCTCGAGCGCCCGCAGGGTATGGATGCCGTAGTAGGCGAGCGCCGGCACGGCGCGCTCGCCCAGCAGGTCGTGCTCGATGCGCACGGGCTGCGTCATGGGGTCATTCTGGCACTATCATTTGGCCAATGGACGAGCTGGACTTCAGCAAGCCGGCGGGCAAGCCGGCCGCGCCGGCGGCGCCGCCGGTCAACCTCGCCGCGGCGCTCGATTTCTTCCGCACCGCCGGCGTGGCCGAGAACGTCGACACCGGCACCAATATCTTCGTCGAGGACGAGAAGTCCGGCCTTTTCTCCTTCGGCAAGAGCCGCAAGATGTACCTGCTGCTCGAAGGCGAGGTGAACCTCATCGCCGCCAACAAGCTGATCGGCGTGGTCAAGGCGGGGGAGATCTTCGGCGAGATGGCGGCGATCAGCGAGTCGCCGCGGGCCGCCACCGCGGTCGCCAAGGTGCCCTGCCGCCTGATCTCGATGGACGACAAGGGCTTCCACGCCGCGCTGAAGGCCAAGCCCGATTTCGCGCTGACGCTGCTCGGGATGATGATCAACCGCCTGCGCGGCATGCTCGCCCGCATGCAGGGCGCGGCGTCGCTGTCGGAGGCGAAGAAGGAGTCGCGGGTGTTCGACAAGGGCCTGCTCGCCGCCCTCGCCAAGGGCCTCGGGCCGACCAATGTCGCCAAGGTCGAGAAAGGCAAGACCATCATGACCGAGGGCCAGGCCGGCGCCATGATGTACGTGGTGCTGGAGGGCCGGGTGGCGGTGAGCATCCAGGGCCGGGTGGTCGAGCGGGTCGGCGTCGGCGGGGTGTTCGGCGAGATGGCGCTGGTCGACCAGTCGCCGCGCGCCGCGACCGCCCTGGCCGAGACCGACGGCGTCCTGCTCACGCTGAACCGCGGCGTGTTCCTGCAGCTGGTCAAGACCCAGCCCGAGTTCGGCGTGGCGCTGCTCGCCGCCGCGGCCGAGCGCGTACGGTTCATCGCCTCGCGCTAGAATCCCCACCCCATCCGAGGAGAGACGATGAAAACCGCTTTCGCATTGACCGCCGCGCTTGCGGCGCTCGCCCTGGCCGTCCCGGCGAGCGCGCAGGAAGGCACCCTGAAGAAGATCAAGGACACCGGCTCGATCACGCTCGGCCACCGCGACGCCTCGATCCCGCTTTCGTACTACGACGACAAGCAGCGGCCGATCGGCTACGCGATGGACCTCTGCCACCGCATCGTCGACGCGGTGAAGAAAGAGCTGAAGATGCAGAAGCTCGACGTCAAGTACCAGCTCGTCACCTCGGCGAACCGCATCCCGCTGATGGCGAACGGCACCATCGACCTCGAGTGCGGCTCGACCACCAACAACCTCGAGCGCCAGAAGCAGGTCTGGTTCACGATCACGCACTTCGTCACCGCCAACCGCTTCGTGGCGAAGCGCTCGGCCAAGCTCGCCAAGCTCGAGGACCTCAAGGGCAAGACCGTGGTCTCCACGGCCGGCACCACCAACATCAAGCAGATCACCGAGCTCAACACGCAGAAGAACCTCGGCATCAACATCGTCTCGGCGAACGGGCACCCGGAAGCGTTCCTGATGGTCGAGACCGGCCGCGCCGCGGCGTTCGTGATGGACGACATCCTGCTCGTCGGCCTGGTGGCGACGTCGAAGGCACCGAAGAACTACGCGATCTCGCGGGACGCGCTGTCCGTCGAGCCCTACGGCATCATGCTGAGGAAGGACGACGAGGCGTTCAAGAAGGTGGTCGATGCCGCCATGACGCAGATCTACAAGAGCGGGCAGATCAACGCCATCTACCAGAAGTGGTTCCAGAAGCCGATCCCGCCCAAGAACATCAACCTCAACCTGCCGATGAGCGCGCAGCTGAAGAAGGTGATCGGCAATCCGACCTCGTCGGGCGACCCGAACGACTACAAGTAGAGCCTGAAGTACAACTGGAACTGGGGGATCTTCTTCGACCTGGAGCCGGGGGCTTCCGGGTCGTACCTCCAGTACCTCGTCGCCGGGCTGGGCTGGACGCTCGCCACGGCGCTCGTGGCGTGGGTCCTCGCCCTCGGCCTCGGCTCGCTGGTCGGCACGCTGCGCACCACGCCCTACCGCTGGGTGCGCGGCGTGTGCACCGCCTACGTCGAGATCTTCCGCAACATCCCGCTGCTCGTGCAGATGTTCCTGTGGTTCTTCGTCCTGCCCGAGCTCCTGCCCGAAGCCTGGGGCGACTGGATGAAGCAGATCCCGCCGCCGTGGGGTTCGTATGTCCCGGCGGTGCTGTGCCTGGGGATCTATACCTCGGTGCGCGTCGCCGAGCAGGTGCGCGCCGGCATCCAGTCGCTGCCGCGCGGGCAGATGTTGGCCGGCACCGCGCTCGGCCTCACCCTTTCGCAGTCCTACCGGCAGGTCATCCTGCCGCAGAGCTTCCGCATCATCCTGCCGCCGCTCACTTCCGAGTTCCTCAACTGCATCAAGAACTCCTCGGTGGCGCTCACCATCGGCGTGATGGAGCTCACCGCGCGCGCCCGCGCCATGCAGGAGTTCAGCTTCCAGGTGTTCGAGGCCTTCGCTGCCGCCACCGTGATCTACCTGCTCGCCAACCTCGTGGTGGTGCTCGGCATGCGCTGGGTAGAGGCGAAGGTGCGCGTGCCGGGGCTGATCGGCGCCGCGCAGGCGCCGCAAGCGGGGCACTAGGCGATGTTCGAGGGATTCGACTGGGACGTGATCGAGCGCTCGCTCCCGTACCTGTTCCGGGACGGGATGGTGTTCACGCTGACGCTCACCGGCATGGCGATGACCGGCGGCGTCGTCTTCGGCACGCTGCTCGCGATGATGCGACTCTCCCCGCTGAGACCTGTGGCGATGGTCGCCGGCGGCTACGTGAACCTGATGCGCTCGGTGCCGCTCGTGCTGGTGATCTTCTGGTTCTACTTCCTGGTGCCCTGGATCGGCGGCTGGATCGCCGGCGAAGGCCGGCCGATGAGCGTCGGCGCCTGGTACAGCGCGGTGATCACCTTCACCATGTTCGAGGCCGCCTACTACTGCGAGATCATGCGCGCCGGCATCCAGTCGATCGCGCGCGGGCAGGTCTCCGCGGGCTACGCCCTGGGCCTCAACTACTGGCAGATGATGGGCTACGTGGTGCTGCCGCAGGCCTTCCGCAACATGCTGCCGGTGCTGCTCACGCAGACCATCATCCTCTTCCAGGACACCTCGCTCGTGTACGTGATCTCGGCGACCGACTTCTTCGGCGCCGCGGCGAAGGTCGCCAACCGCGACGGGCGCCTGGTCGAGATGTATCTCTTCGTCGCGGTGATTTACTTCATCATGAGCTTCGCGGCCTCGCAGTACGTGAAGCGCCTGCAGACCCGCCTGGCGGTGATCCGATAGCGAGAGAACAATGATATCCATCCGCGCGATCAGCAAGTGGTACGGCAGCTTCCAGGTCCTCGCCGAGTGCTCGACCGAGGTCGCCAAGGGCGAGGTGGTGGTGGTGTGCGGCCCCTCGGGCAGCGGCAAGTCCACCCTCATCAAGTGCGTGAACGGCCTGGAGCCCTTCCAGAAGGGCGAGATCCTCGTCGACAACATCTCGGTGGGCGATCCCAGGACCAACCTGCCGAAGCTGCGCTCGCGCGTGGGCATGGTGTTCCAGCACTTCGAGCTGTTCCCGCACATGAACGTCACCGAGAACCTGACGCTCGGGCAGATCAAGGTGCTCGGCCGCACGAAGGAAGCCGCCACCGAGAAGGCGCACAAGCTCCTCGATCGCGTCGGCCTGATCGACCAGAAGGACAAGTTCCCCGGCCAGCTCTCCGGCGGCCAGCAGCAGCGCGTGGCGATCGCCCGCGCCCTGTCGATGGACCCGATCGCCATGCTCTTCGACGAGCCCACCTCGGCGCTCGACCCCGAGATGATCAACGAGGTGCTCGACGTCATGGTCGAGCTCGCCCAGGAAGGCATGACCATGATGGTGGTGACGCACGAGATGGGCTTTGCGCGCAAGGTCGCCCACCGCGTCATCTTCATGGACCAGGGCCGCATCGTCGAGGACGCGAAGAAGGAAGACTTCTTCGGCAAGCCCCGCTCCGACCGGGCGCAGCTCTTCCTCTCGAAGATCCTGCACCACTGACCTAAATGGGGACAGACCCCATTTTTCTCATCTAGGCAGTCGCAGCGCCGATTCCGGGACCTTGTAGTCCGGGTAGCGCTTGCGGAATTCCTCGAGCGCCTTGTCTGCTTCCTCGTGCTTGCCTTCCTTGCGCAGCGCGGCGATGCGCTCGAGCCATTTCTCCGGCGGCTCGGTCGCCTGCTCGCCGACCTTGCCGAGAGCTCGATCTGCCCTCGCCGCTTCGGGTGCGCGTGCTCCCGCGACCGGCGCCGACTCGCGCGCGCGCTCCTCCATCCTCGAGGCGGCCACCGGCGGTGCGGCTTGCGGCGCCGCTTGGGGGGCCGGGGATGGCGAGGCCGCGAAAGGCGCCTGCCGCTCGAGCTTCTGCTTGCTCTCCTCCATCGGCTGCGCCGCGCGCTGCTCCACCGGAGCGGGGGCCGAAGCGATGTAGCCGTTGGGATCCGGACCCTCGACCTGCATGTGCCAGGTCACGGCGACCGAAAGCATGATGATGGCCGCGGCGGCGACCGGGAAATACCAGCGGCGCCGGCCGGTCGGCGGGACGAGCGGCGCGGGATGCACGTGGACGGCGCGGCGCGAGGCGGCGAGGATGGCCTCGTCGACATGGCGCGGCGGCTCGTCCGTGCCGAGCTCGCGGTAGCGCTGCGTGACTTTCGGGTCGCGCTCGTCAGCCATCGTCCACCGCCGCTTTCAGTTTCGCGATCGCATAGCGCAGGCGGCTTTTCGCCGCCTCCTCGCCCGCGCCGGTCGCCTGCGCGATCTCCGCCACGCTCATGCCGGCTTCCTCGTGCAGCAGGAAGGCCTCGCGCTGCACCGGCGGCAGCGCTTCCAGCGCCTTGGCGAAGCGCTGCACGCTTTGCCTGGCTTCGGCCTGCCTTTCAGGGTTGGGGCTGTTCCCTTCCACATCCACGTTCTCGAGATCAACCACCGACAGGCCCTTGCGGCGCCAGTGGTCGATGAGGCGGTTGTGCGCGATGGAGTAAAGCCACGTGGTGAAGCGCGCCTTCGGCGCATAGCGGTCGCGCGCCTCGATGACGCGCATCCAGACGTCCTGGAACAGCTCTTCGGCCATGCCGCGCTCCTTCACGCTGCGCAGCACGAAGCGGAAAAGCCGCGCGCGATGGCGAGCGTAGAGGGTCTCGAAGGCGCCGGCGTTGCCATCGCGGTAAGCGATCATGAGCTCTTCGTCGGCGCCCTCCACGCCGCGCAGTCTACCCCCGCGGGTCGGGCGCGAAGCCCGGGAAAGGGCGCGGCAGCGGCGCGACCGGCACTGGCTCGCGCAGCACGCCGCGCGCCGCCAGGCTGGCGCGGCTGTCGTAGTAGAGGCTCAGCACCTGGGCCGGGGCATGCGAGGCGCGCTCGAAATCCACGAACCTGGCCGGCGAGTGCTCCTGCCGCCCGTGACCGGTGCCGAGCTGAGGCTTGGCGGCCCGCTCGGCAGCGGCATCTGAACGACTGATTTCCGCCTGCTTCTTGCGAAAAAGGGCGACACCGATGACGCCTACGTCGTCCGGCCGCCCGGTGCGGGCGGCGTACGAGTCGGGGAGCGAGGTGAAGTAGAAGGCCGCGGTCCGCGACAGGTCCTTGCGCCATCCCTGGATGGCGACCGAGCCGTGCGGGGCGAGCACATAGCCGCTCTGCGACGGATCGGCGGTCTCCCCGGTAATGACGTTCACCCCGTCCACCGAGACCACCGCCAGCACCTCCTCGCCGGTCCTGTTGCGCACCACGACCTGGTACTCGTTGCCGGGCTTGCCCACTATATGGGCACGGCCCTGGTGCCAGTGCACCGGCAGGCGCCTCGCTTCGGTGCGGTCGTAGATCGAAACCTCGGCCACGGTGCCGTGCGCCCATGCCTGAAGCCAAAACCCAAGAGCAAGAATCCCTCCCACCATCGTTCGCAGCTTCATGACTTCCTCCTTTCTCAACCATGGAACGCAGCGGCATGCGAAACGGGTTTGCCGGGGTGAGAAATTTCATCTGTGGCGCGTACAATCCGCCGCTTTCCCTCCCAGCGGCAAGCAATGAAAAACGGCAAGGCGTTCCCGATCCCGGTCAAGGCGAAGTACTCGTGCGAGAAGTGCCCGGCCTACTGCTGCAGCTATCCGGAGATCGAGGTGACGCCGCGCGACATCGAGCGCCTGGCGCGGCATTTCGGCCTCGCCTACGAGCAGGCCGAGGAGCGGCTGACGAAGTACGACGCGAAGGAGAAGGTGCGCCTGCTACGCCACCAGAAGGACAGCGTGTTCGACTCGGTGTGCGCCCTGCTCGACCAGAAGACGCGCCGCTGCAGCGTCTACCACGCGCGGCCCGGCGTGTGCCGCGAGTATCCCGACAGCAACCGCTGCGGCTACTACGAGTTCCTGAAGTTCGAGCGCGCCCACCAGGACGACCCGGAGTTCATCGCGCTTACGTGACCTGAGCTTTGCGCGCCTTTTCCCGGATCGCGGTAAGCGTGGTGGCGGGAGTGATGGCGTCGGGGTCGATCTTCAGCTCGACGAGCGCCGGCTTGCCCGAGGCCGAGGCGCGCTCGAAGGCGGCCGCGAAGTCCTCGGTGCGCTCGACCGTCTCGCCGTGCCCGCCGAAGGCACGCGCGTAGGCGGCGAAGTCGGGGTTCCTCAGCCCGGTGCCGAACACCCGCCCGGGGTATTCGCGCTCCTGGTGCATGCGGATCGTGCCGTACTGGCCGTTGTTCACCACCAGCGCCACGAACGCCGCGCCGTACTGCACGGCCGTGGCGAGCTCCTGGCCGTTCATGAGGAAGTCGCCGTCGCCGCAGACCGCAAGCACCGGGCGCTCCGGATGCACCAGCTTCGCCGCCACCGCCGCCGGGAAACCGTAGCCCATCGAGCCGTTGCTCGGCCCGAGCTGCGTGCGAAAGCCCTTGTAGCGGAAGTGCCGGTGCAGCCAGCCGGCGAAATTGCCCGCGCCGCCGGCGACCAGCGTGTTCTCCGGCAGGCGATCGGACAGCCAGCGGATCACCTCGCCGTAGTGCAGCCTGCCCGGCATCGGCTGCGGCTTGATCCACTCGAGATAGTTGTCGTGGAGGGCGCGAGTGTCGCTCGCCCACGCGGCATTCTTGAGAGACAACTTCTCGAGCGCATGAACGAACTGCGCATAGCCGGAATTGATCGCCAGCGCCGGGCGGTAGACGCTGCCGAGCTCCTCGGCGCCGGCGTGCACGTGCACGAGCGTCTGCTTCGGCAGCGGCGCCTCGACGAGCGTGTAGGCGCTGGTGGTCATCTCGCCCAGGCGCGCGCCAATCGCGAGCAGGACGTCGGCTTCGCGCACCCGCTCGGCGAGCTTCGGGTTGATGCCGATGCCGACGTCGCCGGCGTAGCTCGGGCTGCGGTTGTCGAAGAGATCCTGGCAGCGGAACGAGGTCCCGGCCGGCAGGCCCGCGTTCTCGATCCACTTCTGCAGCTTGCGCGCCGTCTCGCCATCCCAGCCGCCGCCGCCCAGAAGGACGAATGGGCGCTGGGCGCTTTCCAGAAGACGCTTCAGCTCCGAGATCTCCTGTGGGGAAGGCGCGGGCCGCACGCGATGCGCCTTCGGCACGTCGGCCACCGCGGCCTCGGCGAAGAGCGTGTCCTCGGGCAGCGCCAGGACCACCGGGCCGGGGCGGCCCGCCATCGCGGTGTGGAAGGCGCGGCTCACGTACTCCGGGATGCGCTCGACGCGGTCGATCTGCGCCACCCACTTCGCCATCTGCCCGTACATGCGCCGGTAGTCCATCTCCTGGAACGCCTCGCGCTCGGCGAAGTCGTTCGGCACCTGGCCGATGAACACCACCATCGGCGTGGAGTCCTGGAACGCGGTGTGCACGCCGATCGCGCCGTTCGCCGCGCCCGGCCCGCGCGTGACGAAGAGCACGCCCGGCTCGCCGGTCAGCTTGCCGCAGGCCTCCGCCATGTACGAGGCGCCGCCTTCCTGGCGGCAGACGATGAACTGGAGCTTTCCCTGCGCGTCGTGCAGGCCGTCGAGCACCGGCAGGTAGCTCTCGCCGGGGACGCCGAAGGCATGCCTTACGCCCTGGGCGAGCAGCGCGTCGGCGAGGATCCTGCCGCCGTGGCGCGTCTTCAGGTCGCTCTTCACGCCTCGACCTTCTCGAACGCCGCGCGCAGGCGCGCGCAGCATTCGGCGACCGCGGCGTTGGCGGTGTCGACCACGCCGCCGAAAAGGATGAAGCCGTGGATCATGTCGGCGTACTCGCGGTACTCGACCGCCACGCCGGCGGCGGAGAGCTTCTCCGCGTAGGCGCGCCCTTCGTCGAGGAGCGGATCGAAGCCCGCGGTGAGCACATAGGCCGGCGCGACGCCGCGGTGGTCGGCGGCGAGCAGCGGCGAGGCGCGCCAGTCGGTCCAGTCCTTGGAGTCGGGCAGGTAGCCGCCGCGGAAGAAGCGGATGCCCTCCTTGGTGAGGAGATAGCCTTCGCCGTTGCGCTCGTGCGAATCGAACTCGCAGCGCTGATCGGTGGCGGGGTAGATGAGGAGCTGGAAGGCCAGGTTGTGCTTCTTCAGCTCGAGCGCGACCACCGCCGCGAGGTTGCCGCCGGCGCTGTCGCCGCCGACGGCGATCCGGCTCGCGTCGATCTTCAGCGGGCCCGGATTGGACAGCAGGTATTTCGTCGCCGCGACGGCGTCGTCGACCGCCGCGGGAAACGGGCTCTCCGGCGCAAGGCGGTAATCGACCGAGAAGACCGCGCAGCGCGCACCCGCCGCGAGCTGGCGGCAGACCACGTCGTGCGTGTCGAGGTCGCCGATCGTCCAGCCGCCGCCGTGGAAGAAGACGAGCGCCGGCAGGATGTCGCTCGAGGGGCGATAGACGCGCACGGCGATCCTGTTCTCCAGGACCAGAAGCTTGACTTCCGAAACCTCCGGCGCCTTCGGCGCCAATGCCGAGCGGGTATCGCGGTAGATGCGCCGAGCGACGAACGCCGGCACGGTGTGGTAGGGCGGCAGGGGCGAACGCGCGACCCGCTCGAGCAATGCCTTCACCTGAGGATGCACGGTCATTTGACCGCCGCGAGCATGGTCTTGAGGCGCTCCACGAAAAACGGCGCGCATTTCATGACGCGCGACTCCTGCGTCTCCATGAGCGGCCGGGTCTTGGTGAGGTGCGCCTGCCAGGCCGGATCGGCCTGCATCGCGGCGCGGCACCGGTCGCGCTGGTCGAGGCTGTCGTAGGCCCACATGTGCACCACGGTGTTGAGGCCGCCGATCTCGGTGACGTAGTAGCCCACCATGTGCGGCAGGTGCCTGAGCTGGATCTGCATGCCTTCGCTCTGGTAGTGCCTGAAGTACTCGGGGGCAGTGCCGATCTTCAGCCGATACATGCGCTCTTCGACGTACATCGCGGGGTCTCCCGGGCTTATCCGGCGGGGGCTTCGATTATAGTATCCGGGCCATGGACGACATCAACACGCTGCGGCGCATCCTCGGGGAAAACCGCGTGATCGCCGTGGTGGGGCTGTCGGCGGACTGGTACCGGCCGAGCTTTTTCGCGGCGAAGTACATGCAGGAGCACGGCTACCGCGTGATTCCGGTCAACCCGAAATACGCCGAGATCCTCGGCGAGAAATGCTATCCCTCGCTGCGCGCGATCCCCGAGAAGGTCGCGATCGTGGACGTGTTCCGCAAGACGCAGGACGTGCCGCCGGTCGCCGAGGAAGCGATCGCGATCGGCGCGAAAGTGCTCTGGCAGCAGCTCGGCGTGAAAAACGAGGCCGCCGCAGCCCGCGCCCGCGCCGCGGGCCTCGAAACGGTCATGGACCGCTGCGTCAAGATCGAGCACGCGCGGCTCTTCGGCGGGCTGAACTGGGTCGGCGTCAACACGGGGGTGATTTCCGCGAAACGCCCCCGCTGGCTCGCGTACTGAGGTATCCTTTTGCCATGGGGAGGACTGCGCGTTTATTCGAAGGCCGGTTCGGGCGGCTGGTGCTGATGGAGCTGGGCGCCCAGGAGCAGGTCGCGGCACAGGCAGATCCCGCCGTCGTGCTGCAGCAGGGCGACGCCGACGTGGTGTTCCTCAATCCCGGCGAGATCCACATCGCGGTCGATGCCTCGCGGGTCCTGGTGCTGCACGCCGCGGGCCCCTGGCTGCGCGAGACCTTCCCCGCCGTGTTCGCCGCGGAGGATGCGCGGCCCTTCCCGCAGCCGCGCGAGCCGGTCACCGCGCGCATCCGGCAGCTCGCCGATACCCTCGCCGTCGAGGTGCTGAACGACCGGTTCCTCTCGCCCGAGCGGCTGGAGTTCATGCTGCAGGAGCTGCTGCTCTCGATCGTCGAGAC
>Ga0105094_10000367_pt1 | contig 21700 bp, 16 predicted proteins | sample PPLLak1March2015_2_FD_87023 | JGI IMG/M metagenome (GOLD analysis project Ga0105094, IMG submission 87023) | Freshwater sediment microbial communities from Prairie Pothole Lake near Jamestown, North Dakota, USA - PPLs Lake P8 Core (3) Depth... | ecosystem: Environmental > Aquatic > Freshwater >...
GACGCCATCGCGCGCTACGGCCTGCACGTCAACGACGTCCAGCAGGTGGTCGAGGCCGCGGTCGGTGGCAGCCGGGCGACGGAGTTGCTCGACGGCGCGCGCCGGTTCCCCGTGGTCGTGCGCCTGCCGCAGGCGATGCGCCAGGATGCCGACGCCATCAGCGCCCTGGTGGTGACGGCGCCCGGCGGCGAGCGGGTGCCGCTCGACCGCCTCGCGACCATCACTCTGGCCGCGACGCCGGAGGCCATCAACCACGAGAACGCCGAGCGCCGGCTCGTCGTGCAGAGCAACGTGCGCGGCCGCGACGTGGGCAGCTTCGTCGCCGAGGCGCAGCGCCGGCTGGAGGGCGCGGTCACGCTCCCGACCGGCTACTACCTCACATGGGGCGGCCAGTTCGAGAACCAGCAGCGCGCCATGGCGCGCCTCGCCATCGTCGTCCCCCTGTCCCTGGCCATCATCTTCCTGCTCCTGATGGTCATGTTCGGCCGCTTCCGCTGGGCTCTTCTCATCCTGATGAACGTGCCCTTTGCCGCTGTGGGCGGCGTGGCGGCGCTCTGGATCCGCGGCCTGACGCTGAACCTCTCGGCCTCGATCGGGTTCATCGCCCTGTTTGGCGTGGCGGTGCTGAACGGCGTCGTGATGATCGCGGCCATCCGGGCGCTGCGCGAAGACGAGGGCGTCGCGATCCGCGAGGCCACCATCGCCGGGGCCGCGGCGCGCCTCAAGCCCGTGCTGATGACCGCGCTCGTCGCCTCCATCGGCTTCCTGCCGATGGCGCTTTCACAGGGAGCCGGCGCCGAGGTGCAGCGGCCCCTGGCCACCGTGGTCATCGGGGGCATCGTCACGTCGACGCTGCTGACGCTGATCGTGCTGCCGACGCTGTACGACATGATGGAGGCATGGGTCGCGCGCCGGGAGGCCGCGACCGAGGTGTAGCGATGCGCGTCCTCGTCGTCGAAGACGACCCCGAGATCAGCCGGTTCATCGTCCGTGGCCTCACCGAAGAGCGCCACCTGGTGGACCTGGTGGCCGACGGGCTCTCGGCCGTCGACATGGCCACCGCCGAGGAATACGATGCGGTGGTGCTGGACCTGATGCTGCCCGGGCTGGACGGCTTCGAGGTGTGCCGGCAGCTGCGCGCGAAGGGCGTGGACACGCCGGTCATCGTGGTGACCGCGCGCGACGCCGTCAGCGACCGCATCTCGGGCCTCGACGGCGGCGCGGACGACTACCTGGTGAAGCCGTTCGCCTTCGAAGAGCTGCTGGCGCGCCTGCGCGCGCTGACACGCCGCGGCCGCACGCGCCACCTGACCAACACCCTGGACTACGGCCCGATCTCGGTGGATCCCGTCGGCCACACCGTGATGGTGGACGGCATGCCGCTCACGCTGACAGCCACCGAGTACCGCCTGCTGGAGTTCCTCGTGCGCCGCGCCGAGGCCATCGTGACGCGCGATCAGCTGGCGCAACACGTGTGGGGCGGCGACTACGACCCGCTCTCGAACAACGCCGACGTCTACGTCGGCTACGTCCGGCGCAAGCTGCAGACCGCCACCCCCGAGCCGCTCATCCACACCGTGCGCGGACTGGGCTATATGCTCAAGCGGGACCGCCGCCCATGATCCGCCTGCCCCGGCTCACGACCTTCCGCGCACGGCTCACCCTGCGGTGGACGCTGGCCGTGGGCGTGCTGCTGGGCGTGGCGAACCTGGCGGTGTACGCCGGCGCGCGCCTCTATCTCGACCGCTGGCTGGACCGCAACGTGCGCACCGTGGCCGCCACCGAGGCGGCCTCGTCCACCGACGGCCTCGGGGACGTGCACCTGCACGAGGCCCCGTACGCACAGCTCGACGGCGGCGCCTTCACCGAGAAGTTCGTGCAGATCTTCGACCGCGACGGGCGGCTCGTGCTGCAGTCCACCGCGCTGGAGGGCGAGCCCCCCATGATTGCGCCCGAAGTGATCCAGGCGGCGTTCTCGGGCCGCGCGCCCATCGTCTCGGTGTCGGTGCAGGGACGGCCGGGACGGGCAACCGTGCTGACGGCCGAGCGCGAGGGACGGGTGTACGCGGTGGCCGTCGGCCTGTTCGCCGACGACATCGTGCAGGGCCTGGCGTTCCTCTCCTGGCTGCTGGCCGCCGTCTGGCTGGCCGGGCTGGCCGCCACGGCCGCCATCGGCTACGTGCTGGCCTCGCGTGCGCTGGCGCCGGTCGAGCGCATCACGGAACGTGCCGCGTGGATCGCGCAGGGGAACTTCGCCGCGCGGCTCGACGATCCGCGCGTGCTCGACGAAGTGGGCCGCATGACATTGCTGCTCAACTCGATGCTGGATCGGCTGCAGGCGGCGGTCGAAGCCAACCGCCGTTTCGCCTCCGATGCGTCGCACGAGCTGCGCGGGCCCCTCACGGCCATGGCCGGGGAGCTCGACGTGGCGCTTCGCTACCCGCGCTCGGCCGAGAGCTATGAGGAGACGCTGCGGCACGTGCGCGGCCGGCTGGCCGCGCTCACCAAGCTGGCCGAGGACCTCATCCTGCTCGTGCGCGCGCAGGAGGGCACGCGCGAGGTCACCCTGCGCGAGGTGCCCCTGACCCCGCTCGTGGACGAGGCGTTCCACCGCCTCGAGGCGTCCGCCCGCGCGCGAGGCGTGACACTGCGGCACGAGGGGCTGGAGGGCATCCAGCTGTACGCCGACCCCTCGCTCTTCGCGCGCGTCATCGACAACGTGCTGGCCAATGCCGTGCACTACAACCGCGAGAACGGCTGGGTGCAGGTGACGGCACGCGTCGAGGAGCCGAACGCGGGCACGTGGGCGCCCCCCATCGTGCACCTGCTGGTCCAGGATACGGGCACGGGCATCCAGTCCGATCAGCACGAGCGCATCTTCGAGCGGTTCTTCCGGCTGGACCAGTCGCGCGCCAGGCACACAGGGGGCAGCGGCCTCGGGCTTGCCATCTGCCGCGAGGTGCTCACGCTGCACGGCGGGAGCATCACGATTGCCTCGAGCTCGGGCGCCGGAACGACGGTCGAGATTCGCATCCCCGGCCAGGGCGCCGAGCGGATCGACGAGGGGTCGAACCGCCGAGCCGCCGCAGAGAGTCCGGCCGCGATGTAAGGCAGAAGGCAAAAGGCAGAAAACTGAGGTAAGTTGCCGGGCATCGGCGCGTGGTCATCCCTATGCGTTTCTGCCTTCCGCCATTTTGCCTTGTGCCTTCCTCTCGCCTTCTGCCTTTTGCCTTCGGCCTCTTCCTGGCCTTCGACCTTGCGTGTCCGTCGTCCGCCCACGCCCAGCCTCCCGCCGGGTCGTTCGAACTGCCCGTCACCGGCGGCCAGGAGCTCCTCGAGCGGCTGGGCATCCGTCCGGAGGAGCGCGGCGTCACTGTGCCGCTTCTGGCGCGCGCGCTGCACGGCGCCGTCGCCACGGGCGCCGGCAGTGGCATCGCGGTCACCCTCACCGAGCTCTTCGGCGCGGCCACCGCCAACGCCTCCGTACCCGCCAGCAACGGGCCCGGTGCCGTGGTGCTCGCGCCGTTCAGCGACGCGACGTGGCGCCGCGTGCTCGAGCTTCCATCCGGCGCGGACCTCTTCGCGGCCATCGTGAAGAACCGCGGCGCGCTGCTCGTGGCGGCTGGCGCCATGCAGGCGGGCCCTGATCTCCGGGAATGGCTGGCAGAGGATGCACGGCTGCTCCGGCAGGTCATCACGGCCTGGCCGGGATCGTTCGCACAGGCGGCACCGGCCCTGCGTATCAACGGCGGCCGGATGGCCGTCCCGGGAGGCCCGCCGCTCGACGTGGCGTGGGCAGCGCTGGTCGGGGTGCCGACAACGAAGCCCGACGAGTTCCTGCGACGGCTGCTCGCCCGAGACGAGGGCCGGCTGGCCCGTTTCTACGCCACCATCGATCGGTTGGACCAGGAACGGCGGGCGGCGCTGCTGCACCCACTGCAGGGCGAGGATGCCACGGGCGCGCTGGCCACCACCTATCGCCTCGCCAGGGACGCCGAGGCGCCGTGGGATCCGAACTCTCATCCTTACCAGCTGAGTTACGCCGATCTGGCGTCGGTCCTGCACGCGCTCGGACCGCTCGACCCCGCGACGTTGCCGGCCTCGGCAGGTCGATGGCCCGGGCTCCTCGCCGCGGACATCGACTCGCGTGGAGACGCGCGTGCGCTGCTGCAACGCGCCCCGGCGGCGCAGCCCTTTGCGGCGCTGGTCCGGGCCATGCTGAACGGATCGCCCGGCGAGCGGCGCAACCACATGACCGTGGTCGCGATGGCACGCCGTGCGTGGGACGGCGCCGCTCCCCCCGAAGCGCAGGCCGACATCGTCTATGCGCTGGGACACTACGGGCGCCTGCCCGCCCTGCTGCTCATGCTCGATCGGCTGGCGGTGACCTCGCCCGCCGTGTGGGCACGCCTTGTGGACGCCGCCCGACGCGTGGACCAGGGCGGCGGTCGCGGGCGCGATGTGCGGCTGGGCGTGTTCCAGGGCGCGCTCGCGCTAATCGAGCGCGCGCACCTCGCAGGAAGCGTGACCGGAGATATCACCGAGCGCGTGTTGCTCTCGCTCGCCACCGCCGCCGACGGCACCACGCCGCCCGTGACGGCCGTGCGCGCGTGGCTGCTCAACACCTTCATCCCGGCGCTGCCCCCGCTCGTGCGCCCCGAGCGCTTCTCGGGCCCGACGGCATACGAATCGCGCGTCATCCAGGCCCTGGCGGGTCGCCCGCTCGAGACGCCCCCGGCGCTCTCGTGGGAAGGCGCCGATTACGTGGTGGACGTGATGGCCGCGGAACACGAGCGCATCCTCCGCATCCGCGCGCGGCTGCCCTCACCCGGCTTCGATGCGGCGCTCGCCGGGGGCGACGACGACGCGCTGGCCGCCGCCCTGCGTGCCCTCGCCTATGCGCCGGCACTGGGAGATCCCGAGGGTGCGGTCACCCTCAGCCCCGAGGTCGTGGATCGCCACGACTTCGGCGAATCGCGCTCGGCGCCCGGGCGCGACGTGGCCTGGCGCGTGGCCGCGGAACGCACCGGCGTCGGCGCGCCCTGGCACGTGGCCGGCAGCCTGCTGGGCCTCGACCTGGCGCTGGCGCGCTCGGCGCTGCGCCGCTTGTCGCTCGACGACATGCCGGCGGTGCCCACCGTGAACCTGAACGATCAGCTCACGCTCGCGCGCACGGCGGTCGCGCTCCGGCCCGTCGACTTCGACGATGCGACACGGGACGAACTGGCCGACGCCATCCGGCGCGGGCGGGTGCGTGTCGGCGCGGCAGGCACAGACCTCGCCGCGCTGCTCGCCCTGGCCGACGAGGCCGCGCTGGCCTCCGCCGATCGGCAGGCGCTGGCATGGAGCCTGGCGACGCATCCCGAGACGGGCGCGTCGCTCTTCAGCACGCGCGATCTCCTGTGGCTCGGCCGACCGCGCGTGGATCGCGCCACGCTGGACCGGTGGGGGGTGTTCAGCCACCCGGTGGACGGCCGCCTGGCGACGCGCTTCGACGCACCCGTGCCCTGGGATCACCTCGCGGGTCGTCCCGACATGGGGGTCCTGGCCACGCAGGTCCCCGATCTCACGCTCCGACTGGCGGAGATTACTGCCGAACGACAGGTGCCGGCCGCACTCATCCCGGCCCTGCTGCTGTTCCTCACCCAGGACTACTGGCACGACGTGGAGGCCCGCTTCTCGGACGACTGGCCCGCCATGGTCCGCGGGGCCGCGGGCCTTACCGCCGGGCGGATTGAGGACTACATTGCCGCACTCGCCAGTGCGGGCCCCCTCAGGCCACGTTAGAATCGGCGACTCGGGGCGTTAGTATCGGCAGGGCAACACCATGCTGGGCAGATTGGCAGCGGCGCTCGCGTTCATTCTCACCGCGCTCGAGCTGGGCGCCCAGTCGCCAGCGCTCTCGCTCCGCATCGTCTCGCCCGGGGCCGACACCTACCTCTCCGGGCCCGTCCTGCTGAGAGCCATCATCGAGCCGCCGCCGCGGGCGCGCGAAGCCTCGCGCGTGCTGTTCTATGCCGACGGGCGCCTGGTCTGCACGGTGACCGACACGGCGCGGGCCGAGTGCCCGTGGGATGCAGGCGCCGAGGTGAAGGAACACCTGGTGCGCGTCGTGGCGGATTTGAAGAACGGCGGCCGCGTGGTGAGCACCTCGCGGACGAAGGGGCTCGAGCACGTGGAGCGCGTGTCGGTGGACGTCGTGCAGGTCACCGCCGTGGTGAACGACGGCAGCCGCTTCGTGAAAGGCCTCGAGCGTGGCCGCTTCCGCATCCTCGAGGACGGCATCCCGCAGACCATCTCGCACTTCTCGAACGAGGGCTCGCCGCTCGAGCTGGTTGTCGCCGTGGACGTGAGCCAGAGCATGTCGCCCCACATGCCGCAGCTGAAGAACGCCGTGCGCAGGTTCCTCGAGGCGCTGGGACCGAAGGACCAGGTGACGCTGGCCGCATTCAACGACAACCTGTTCACGCTCGCGCGCCGCGAGACCGTGCCGGCCCAGCGCCTGCGCGCCGTGGACCGGCTGGCGCCGTGGGGCGGCACCGCCCTCTACGACGTCATCGTCCGCGGCGTGCAGCTGCTCTCGCGCCAGCCGGGCCGCCGCGTGCTGGTGGTGTTCTCGGACGGCGACGACCGCACCAGCCACGCGACCATCGCCAACGTGGAGGCCGCCATGCGCTCCACCGACAGCACGCTCTTCATGGTGGCGCTCGGCCGCGGCGCGCGCGAGGCCCAGCTACGCTCGGGCATCCAGCGCCTGGTGACCCTCAGCGGCGGGCGCGGCCTCTTCGTGGAGCGCAGCGACAGGCTCGAGGCGGCCTTCACGGAGATCGTCGAGGAGCTGTCGAACCAATACCTGATCGGCTACCAGTCCACCAACGCGAAGCGCGACGGCAGCTGGCGCGAGATCGCCATCGAACTGCCCGGCAGCGGCCACACCGTGCGCGCCCGGCAGGGGTACCGCGCGCCCGGGGGGGAGTAGGGTGGGCTGCGCCGGGAGTCGGGAGTCGGGCTTGTCCGCCGTAGCCTTGGCGAAGGCGGGAGTCGGGAGTCGCTTGGACCGTGTCGGGAGTGGGGAGTCGGGAGTCGGGAGTCGTAATCTGCGTTGTCTGCGCCATCTGCGATATCTGCGGCTGGTGCGGCTTCTGAGTAATTTGCGACCCATCTGCGGCCCCGAGGCCAGCCTCATCTGTGCAATCTGCGTCATCTGCGGCCTCATCTGCGGCCCCGTGGCCGGCTTCGTGTCTGCGCAATCCCAGCCCCAATCCACGTCCCCGTCACCGTCCGGGCTGCAATTCGGCGTCAGGACCGAGTTGGTCCTCGTGGACGTCAGCGTTACGGACGGCGACAGCCGGCCCATCACCGACCTCTCGGTAGCCGACTTCGACCTGCAGGTGAACGGGCAGGCGCGCCCGATCGCCTCTGCGCAGTACATCTCGACGCTCCCCGACACCCCACCGGCCCTCGTCGCGAACGGCGAGCCCTCGTCCAACGACGCACCCACGTCGGGGCGCCTCATGCTCTTCGTCGTGGACGATGGGCACATTCGCGTGGGAGGGTCGCAGGCCATCATCCGCACGGGCGAGATGCTGCTCGATCAGCTCTCCCCTGGCGATCTCGTTGGCGTGGCGCGCCTGCCCTTCGGCGTCGGCAGTGTGGAGTTCACGGCAGACCGTCGCCGCGTGCGAGAGGCGTTGCGGCGCCCGGCCGGCACGCCGGCCAGCCCGGGCGGCATGGCACAGGTGCAGATCAGCGAGGCCTACGCGCTCGAGACCTACGACATGGACACGTGGCAGCGAGCCGTGCAGCGCGAGTGCTCGGGGCTCACCGACGTCGCCCTCGAGTCGTGCGCCGATCAACTGGAGGCCGAGGCCCGCATGGCCCTCACGGAGGCCAGCGCGCGCGCCGTGCAGACGCTGAGGTACCTCGATGTGCTCTTCACGCGCCTGGCGCGGCTCGGCACAGCGGTGAACGTGGTGATGATCTCCGAGGGCTTGTTCCTCGGCCGCGCCCCGCTCAGCCTCGCTGACGTCTCGCGCCGCGCCGCCGAAGCCCGCGTCACGCTCCACATCGTCCGACCCGCACAGTCGATGATGACCGATGCGTCGAGGGCCTCGGCGCCGGGGTTGTCGTACTCGATGGACGACTACCTGATGCGCGACGGGCTCGAGCAGCTGGCCGGGCAGACGCGCGGGCGGCTGCTGCAGGTGGCCGCGGGCACGGGCGCCGGCATCTTCGAACGGCTCAACCGCGAGCTGACGGGTTACTACCTGATCGGCTTCGAGCCGACGGCCGAGGACCGCACCGGGCGCAATCGGCGCATCCGCGTGCAGGTCCGCCGGCGCGGGCTCACGGTGCGGGCGCGTCCCACCTTCGCGCTCGCGCGGGAGACCGGCGACGCTCCCGCCACCGGCGCGGATGCGACGGCGAGCCTGGCAGCCCGCGCGCCCGAAGCGGTCGTCAAGGACCTGCTCTCGTTCCCGCTGCCCGACCGCGGCCTGCCGATGCGCGTGGCCACCTACAACACCACCGATGGTGCCGACCCCCGCGTGCGCGTGATCATCAGCGCCGAAATCGGCGAGCCGGCGCGCGAGCCAGCGGAGTGGCCGATCGGCGTCCTCGTGCTGGACAAGGACGACCAGCCGGCGGCAGGCAACGTCAGCCGGATGATTCTCGCGCCCGCGACGCCGCGCGCCGCGTCGCCGCGGCTGCTGCAGACCACCGTGCTGCTCGAGCCCGGCGAGTACACCCTGCGGCTGGACGCCATGGACGAGAGCGGCCGCACCGGCAGCGTCCATCACACGATTCGCGCGGGCCTCACGCGCACGTCGGGAAGACAGGAGGTGTCAGATCTGCTGATTGCACCCGAGCCCACGGCCCCGGACCCGGCTCGCCTGATGCCGGCGCCGCTCGTGGACACCGAGAGCATTTCGTTCCAGGTGTCGGTGGCCGGACAGAACAACGCGCAGCTGGCCAACACGTCGGTGACGGTGCAGGTGGCTGAATCGGAGTCCGGCCCCCCGGTCACCTCGGTAGAGCTCCCGCTGGCGCGTCGCGACGGGTCGGTACGGACCTTCGGTGGCCTCGTGCGCATGGGACTGCTGCCGCCCGGCGAGTACGTTGCGCGCGCGGTGGTCACCACGCCCGGCCAGGCCGACACGCGCGTGCTGAAGACATTCCGCTTCGCGCCGTCGCTCACACCACCTCCGGTGGCCGAAACCGCGGCCGCCGCGGCGCCGCCGTCGGTGGACGAGGAGGTGCTGCCGCCGCCCCCGCCGCGCATTGCCGTGCGGCTGCCGCGATTCGATCCGGCGTCGGTGCTGTCCCCACCGGTGGTCGAAGCGTTCCTCTCGTCGCTGGAATTCATCTATCCGCCCTCCCCCGACGCCGCCAGGGTGATCGAGCGCGCGCGGCGGGGCGAGTTCGACGCGCCGGAGCCCGGACGTGGCATGTCGCCGTCGGACGAAGCGACCTTCGCGTTCGTGCGCGGGCTGGGCGAGCTCGAGAAGAAGCGCTACGCGCAGGCCACCGCGTGGTTCCAGGTGACGCTGAAGAGCGCCTCCGACTTCCTCGGGGCGGCGTTCTACATCGGTGCATGCCACGCCGCCAGCGGGCGCGACAAGGAAGCGGTGGGGGCATGGCAGATGTCGCTGCTGAGCGACGCGGCCGACGTCGTCTATCCTCCGCTGGTGGACGGGCTGCTGCGGCTCGGCGACGGGCTGCAGGCGCTCACCTTCCTGGACGAGGCGCCCGACGCATGGAAGGACGCCGACGCGCGCGACGAGCGACAGGCCACCGCTGAGGCCATGACCGGCGCCTACGCGCCCGCGCTGGAGAAGCTCCACGCCCTCATCGAGCGCCGGCCGTCGGACATCGATCTGCTCTACCTCGCCCTCCAGGTGATGTACCGCGTGCGACAGGAGAGCGGCGCTCTTGGCGAGTCGGACCGTGCGCACTTCGCGGACTACGCCGCTCGGTACACCGAAGCGAAGGGCCCACAGACCGCGCTGGTGGGCACGTGGCTGAAGTTCGTGGTCAGGCCATAGCCCCCACGGCCTGCGGTATTGGTGGCGAGCCCGCGTGGCGCGTGGCTGATCCGGCAGCCCCTGGATCTGCGATTCAGCCGATGGGCGTGGATTGGCGGAACATCCTCGCAATCAAGCACTTGCAGCTGAGTACAGAAGTATTACAGACGCCAGCCTCAGCAGCTGTTACCGTCTTGATCCTCATGGCTCAAGTCGCTGCTGCACAGATTTACGGTCGCAAGAACTCCAAGGGCGTCAACTGGATCACCGTCATCGCGATGACGGCGTTTCACATCGGTGCCGTCGCTGCCTTCTTTTATTTCGATTGGGGCGCCTTCGTCGCCACCCTGTTGCTCTGGTACATCTCGGGCAGCTGGGGCATCGGCATGGGGTATCACCGCCTGTTGACGCACCGCGGCTTCAAGACGCCGAAGTGGGTGGAGTACTTCCTCACCATCTGCGGGACCCTGGCGCTCGAGGGCGGGCCCATCTTCTGGGTGGCCACCCACCGCATCCACCATCAGAACTCCGATCACGAGGGCGACCCGCACTCGCCGCGTGAGGGCACCTACTGGGCGCACATGGGGTGGATCATGACCGGCAAGGCCATGCACCACGACACCAACATCCTCAAGCGCTACGCGCCGGATCTCAGCAAGGACAAGTTCCACGTCGCGCTCACCACCTGGCACTGGGTGCCGCAGGTGGTGGTCGGACTCATCCTCCTGGCCATCGGCGGCTGGCCCTACGTGCTGTGGGGCGTGTTCTTCCGCACCGTATTCGGTCTGCACTGCACGTGGGCGGTGAACTCGGCGACCCACCTGTGGGGCTCGCGCCGCTTCGCGACCCGCGACGACTCGACCAACAACTGGTGGGTGGCGATGTTCACCTGGGGCGAGGGCTGGCACAACAACCACCACGCCCATCCGGTGTCGGCACGCCACGGCCTGGCCTGGTACGAGATCGACATCAACTGGTTCGGCATCAAGGCCCTCGAGGCCCTGGGCCTGGCCCGGGACGTCAAGGTGGCCCGCATCAACCAGCAGCTCGAGGAAGACGCGGCCTGAGGGAAGGCAGAAGGCAAAAAGGCAGAAGACACGAAGGCAGGAGGCGCAGGGCAGGGGGTTCCCCTTTTTGCCTTGTGCCTTCTGCCTTTTGCCTTTTATCGTGGTCCTGATCCATGGCCAGCAGACGGCGCACCGCCACCATCGTCTTCATCGTCCTGTGCGTGGTCCTCGTGGCGGCCGCCGTGTCGCTGAACGTGGGCTGGATCCTGGTGAACGCACGGAGCGTGCTGCCCCTGGTCCTCGGCGTCATCGCCTTCGCCCTCATCATCGCCGGCATCGTCGTCTACACCGTGTTCCTCGTGCGCGAGCTCCGGCGCAACGATCAGCACGACGCGTTCATCAATGCCGTCACCCACGAGCTGAAGACCCCCATCGCCTCGATCCGTCTCTATCTCGAGACGCTCCAGGCGCGCGACGTGGGCGACCAGCAGCGGAAGGAGTTCTACAGGGTGATGCTGGCCGATACCGAGCGCCTGCAGCACACGGTGGAACAGGTGCTCAAGGCGGGGGTGGCCGGGCAGCGGCACGGGTTGATCCACTACGCTCCGGTGGACATGAAGGCGCTGGCGGCCGAATGCGTGGCGACGGCCGTTCGCCGCCATCACCTGGCGCCGGATGCCGTGACGCTGGTGACCCCGGCGACGGACCTGCCCCTGGTGGTGGACGGCGACACCGACGAGCTGCGGACGGCGCTCTCGAACCTCATCGACAACGCGGTGAAGTACTCGCTGAAGGTGGTGCAGGTGACCGTCGAAGTGGCGGCGCCGGCGCCCGACAGCGTGTGGGTGCGCGTGCGCGATCGCGGCATCGGCATTCCGCCCTCACAGCTGAAGCGCATCTTCCACCGCTTCTACCGCTTCCAGTCGCGGGGCTACAAGGTGAAGGGCACCGGGCTCGGCCTCTACATCGTGCGATCCATCGCAAAGCAGCACGGCGGCCGCGTCTTCGCGCAGAGCGAGGGGGAAGGCACCGGCGCGACCTTCACCCTCGAACTGCCACGGCTGACGGCCAGCGCCGCACCCGAGCCGCCGCTGGGGGCCACGGAGCAGGAGCCCGCGCGCGCGGACGCGACATGAACGTCTCCGGTAACCGGGGGTGGGTGATTCCTGATTCCTGATTCCTGATTCCCAACTCCCGACACTGAGTGTATGTCCCGCATCCTGGTCGTCGAAGACGAAGAACACCTCGCACAGGGGCTCCGCTTCAACCTCGAAGCCGACGGCCACTCCGTCGACATCGACCGCGACGGCGACGCCGCGCTCGAGCGTCTTTTGAAGGACGCCGGGAGGTACGACGCCGTGATCCTCGACGTCATGCTGCCGGGTCGTGATGGCTTCTCGGTGGTGCACGCCCTGCGGGAGGCCGGCGAGTACGTGCCGGTACTGATGCTCACCGCGCGCGGGCGACCCGAGGACGTGCTGAAGGGCTTCGAGTCTGGTGCAGATGACTACCTGCCCAAGCCGTTCGAGCTGGCCATCCTGCTGGCGCGCGTGCGGGGACTGCTGCGGCGCCGCCAGTGGGCCCGGGAGGCGACGCCCGCCGTCGAGGCGACACGCGAGCTGGCCTTCCACGGCCGCACGCTGGATCTCGCCGCACTCGAGCTGCACGTCGGCGAGAAGACGTACCAGCTGACGCAGATGGAGTGCGATCTGCTGGCGTACCTGATTCGCAACGCCGGGAAGGCCGTCTCGCGGAAGGCCATCCTCGAGGACGTGTGGGCGCTGCACGAAGACACCGACACGCGTGCCATCGACAACTTCGTCGTGCGCCTGCGGCGCTATCTCGAGGACGACCCGACCAAGCCCGCGCTGCTCCTCACCGTGCGAGGGGTGGGGTACAAGATGGCCACGGAGGCAGGAATCAGGAGTCAGGAACCAGGAGTCAGCGGCCCTGATTCCTGATTCCTGGTTCCTGATTCCTGATTCCTGATTCCTGGTTCCTGTTTCCTGGTTCCTGGATCCTGAACAGCAGAAACACCGTTTGCTGCGTGGGGCGGAAGTTGTCGTCCGACACCACGAGCAGCGTGCGGCCGCCGTCGGGCAACGTGGGCCCGAAAGCCATGGCCTCGAAGTTGTCCAGGTTCGCGAGCGAGGCGGGCAGTCGTGGGATCAGCGTGTCCGCGTCCAGGATGAGCGTCTTCGCCACGCCGCGCCACTGGCCACCCGCCAGGCTCTCCACCCCCGACACATCGTCGGCTCCCGCCACGCTCACGTGACTGATGAGGGCGGTGTTGCGCACCAGGCGCGTCGCGGGGTTCACGAGGCACGAGCGCTCGAGCGCGAGCATGGTCGAGTCATCCAGCGCCAGCAGCTCGGTCAGCCCGTTCTCGCCGTCGGCACACACCGTGTCGAAGCCCTCGCGCGGGGTGGTGGGCTCGATGGCAAACCGCCACTGCCGTCGGGCGCGCCACGCCTCGCCCTCCAGGGCGAACTCGACGAGGCGCCCGGGCCCGCCCCGCCCGCCTCCGAAGGGGCGGCCATTGCGCATGGTCGCGGTCAGGTCGGCCTGACGCGGCTGCTCGAGGCCGGCGATGAGGCGTCCATCCGGCGTTCGCGTCAGCGCCTCCGCGCCCTGGTTGTCGCGAATGCCGCCGCGCTCGACGCCGAGATCGAACGACGATGGCCACGCGTGCATCCGCGTGACGACCAGGTCCGGTGACAACGAAAGCAGGGCCACGGGCCACTCGCCGGCGGCGGGCTGTCCGGGTGCGCCGCTCGATCGGTGCCCCTCCTCGCTGGCCACGAACGTCCCATCGGGCAGCGCGACCACGCCTTCGAGATCCGCACCCGTCACGAGCCGGGCGTCCACGCCGGGACCCGGCGTGATGGGCTCCACCGCCAGGGCCGTCACCGAAAGCTTGCCGCCGGCAAACACGATGTCGAGCCACGCGACGCGGGCCGGTTGTCGGTCGTCGCTCACCGCCAGGTAACGGCCCGTGCGCGCGTCATGCGCGAGTCCCGAGAGGCTGCCGAACAGTCGAGCTCGATTGACCACCGATGTCGCCGGCGTGGCCGGGATGACCAACGACGCGAGGAACTCGAGCGTGGGAATGGTTCCGGGACCGGCTGGGTCGGCCGATGGATGAGACACAGTCGATGCGCAACCGGCACCGACACTCGTCACCGCGATCATCACAAGGGCTCTCACGCACCAGAAAGGCCGTGACAAAATGCCCTCTACGTTCGTTGCCTTCTTCAAGGAGTAAATGATGACACGCCTGGTCCCCGCCGTTCTTGCCGCTCTGCTGTTCGTGCCGTCTGCTGCCAGCGCGCAGGCGCCCGCCAGCCCGATGCAGGCATCGATCAAGTCCGTGTTCGACATGCTGAAGGGCAACCTCTCGAAGACCGCCGAGAAGGTGCCCGAGGACGTCTGGTCGTTCAAGCCCACGCCCGAGGTGCGCTCGTTCGGCCAGTTGGTCGGCCACATCGCCGACTCGCAGTTCGGCATGTGCGCGACCGCCGCGGGCGAGAAGCCGGCGCAGTCGGGTATCGAGAAGTCGATGACCACCAAGGCCGCGCTGACCAGGGCGCTGAACGACTCGATCGCCTACTGCGACAAGGTGATTGCGGGCATGGACGACACGAAGGGCATGGAGGTGACGAAGTTCTTCACCGGGCCGAGCACCAGGCTGGGCATCCTGTCGTTCAACACGGCGCACAGCTACGAGCACTACGGCAACCTGGTCACGTACATGCGGCTCAAGGGGATTGTGCCGCCCTCATCCGGCGGGAACTGAGAGGGCGGGGCGGCCATTGCGCGATTGGGGGATTGCTGATTGAGCGATGGATTGCGCGATTGTGGGATTCGGGGATTGAGCGATTCATCGGGCGATTGGTGATTGGGGGATTGAGCGATTCAACCGACGGTGTCGCGCCGAATCACCCGATGACGCAATCACGCAATTGCTCAATCCAATCACCCAATGCCCCAGTCGCCAATCCTCAATGAATCGCTCAATCTGCAATCGCCAATCGCTCAATGTCCCGCGCGGATGTCATAGGCGTACACCCTGTCCTGGTCGCGCAGGATGAGCAGGCCGTTGGTGATGACAGGATGGCTCCACGTGGAGGCGTTGCCGATCTTCAGTTGAAAGCGCCCGCGCTCGACGTAGGCGGTGGGTGAGGCGTCGGCCAGCCCCACCACGCCATTCTCGCTGTAGAGGTACAGCCGCTCGTCGGCGTAGATGAGCGAACCCTTCCCCACGCTCCGGTTGCGCCATGCCAGCGTGCCCGTGTCGAACTCGAGGGCCGTGAGGATGCTGCTGTTGAAACCATAGAGATGCTTCCCCACCAGCACGGACGAAGCGTGGTGGTTGCGCATCTCGCGGGTGAAGTAGACCTCGTCGGCGGTGGCGAAGTTGCCGGCCGCGCGCACGTCGACCAGCGCCGCGCCGGTGCCGTAATCGGACGAGAAGAACACGCGGTTGCCACGCACGATGGGCGTGGCGATGTTCGCGGTGCTGTTCGAGGCGCGCTCGTGCGACCACAGCAGCCGCCCGTCCCTCGGGTCAACGGCCAGGCCGCGGGCCGCGGTGAAGAACACGACCTGCTGCAGGCTTCCGGTCCTGAGCAGAACCGGTGACGAGTATCCCGCCTCGTCGCCCGCCTGCTGCCACACGGTGCTCCCGTCCGTCTTGTCGACGGCCACGATGGAGGCGCGACGGCCGCCCGCGTTGAGCACGATGCGATCGCCGACCACCAGCGGCGACTCGCTGTATCCCCAGTAGGGTGTGACCCCGCCGAATCGCTGAACCACGTTCACGGACCAGATCTTCCGTCCGCTGGCCGCGTCCAGGCACGACAGCTCGCCGGAGCCACCGAACGCGTAGACGACGTTGCCGTCGGTGGTGGGTGTGCTGCGGGGGCCATCACCCTGCTCGTTGCGGAATCGCCGGCCGTTCGCGGTCTCCCACAGCTTCTGCCCGGTGGCGCGGTCGAACGCCATCACGTACTCGACATCGTCTCGGGCCCCGATGGTGTAGAGCCGCCCGCCGGAGGTGGAGAACGAGGAGTAGGCCGTGCCCGCCCCGCTCGACTGCCACGCGAGCGGCGGGCCACCCGAAGGCCACTGCCCGAGCAGGCCGGTCTCCTGGGACACGCCGTCGCGGTTCGGGCCGCGCCACTGCGACCAGTCGGACGGCGCGGGTGCCTGGGCCACGCCGAGCACGACCGTCGGCAGCCAGACGCCGAGGAGCGAGAGTGCAGATCGACGTGACATCGAACCTCCACGAGCCTGGTTCCGCGGATGAAGCGGGTGTCGCACGCTAATCGAACGGGGTCGCCATGGGTGGCAGGGTCGCCACGAAATCGTGCGCGAATCGCGCGCTGTAGTCCCCCAACAACTGCTCCACGCGGTCGTACGACGGCGCACGGACAAGCAGCCCCACGTGGTGGCGCTTGTCGAGCCGCCACACCACTTCCGGATCCGCGTAGGCCTCGGTGGACGGATGTTCCTGCCGCGCCAGCGAGACGATGAGACCGGCGTAGTCGGCGCGCGGTGCGCGCGCCTCGTATGGCTCATCCCCGCCTGCCTTCTCGATGCGCGCCCACTCGGACCACAGATTGACCCCGGTCGCCGCCTCCACCAGCTCGTTGATGTGTGCACCGCCGACGCGCGCCGAGGTCTCGAGGAACACGAACTCCCCGTTCGCCCGGCGGATGTACTCGCTGTGCGACACACCCCGCACGAGCCCGAGGGAGGTCAGCACCTTGCGGTTGAGCTCCAGCACGCCGCGGTCCTCGTCGGTCCCCCGCCTCACGATCCGCGTGGTGAACACGCCGCCGCCATGGGACACGTCGAAGGGCGGCGTGCCGTAGCGGCTGGCGATTGCCATCCGGATCTCTCGTTCATAGACGATGGAATCCACGTGATAGACGTCGCCGGCGACGTAGGTTTCGAGCACATGGTGGGACGAGCCGTCGCCCAGCTCGTCAATGGCGGCCCACAGTCCCTCTTCGGTCTCGATCTTGCGGATGCCGATCGCGCCGGCCTGCTGCCGCGGCTTGAGGAACCATGGCGGGTCCACCTGCTGGCAAAACGCCCGGATACGCGCCTCGTTCAGCACGTGCACGAAGCCGGGCACGGGGATCCCGTCGCTCGCGGCCTTCACGCGCATCGCGAGCTTGTCCCGGAAATAGCGGGTGGTCGTCTCGCCCATGCCGGGCACGCGCAGGTGCTCACGAAGCGCCGAGGCTTTCTCCAGGTCGAAGTCGTCCAGCGGGACGATGCGGTCGATCACCTCGCGCCGGGCAAGGTGGCTGACGCCGAGCAGCAGGTCGGCGAGCTTCCACTGCTTGTTCACGTCGGGGACGTAGAACATCTCGGTGATGCATTCGCGCGGCCATGCAGCGTCGCGGAGACTCTCGGAGGTGACGAGCAGCACGCGGCAGCCCAGGCGATGAGCTTCGCGGATGAAGTCGTGACCCTTGTTGTAGGAGGCGAGGCAGAGGATGGTCACGGAGGGGATTATCCGTGATCCGGTCGCGGTCTCCCGGTCTCGAGTCTCCGGTCTCCGGCTTCCGGGATGTGATGCTACGATTTTGCGCGTGAAGCTGATCCTGTCGGCCATCGCCGCCCTGCTGCTCTTGGGGGGCATCATCCTGTTCGTCACCGGCCGAGCCCCCGAGGAGGCGCCAGCGCCCGTCGCCGAGGCGCCCGCTGTCCGGCCTGCGCCGACGACGCCGGCGCCCGCGCCCGCGCCAGCAGAACCGGCTCCGCCGCCCGCGCGGAAGTCGGCCCCGCGCAAGGCCGAGCCAGCCCCGCCCCCGGCGGAACCGGCCACCCCGACCATGGCCACGCTGGTCCTCGAAAGTGACGTCCCCGGCGCCTCGGCGTTCGTGGACCGCCAGTACGTGGGCACCACGCCCCTCCGGCTCGACAAGCTCGAACCCGGGAGCAAGCAGCTGAAGCTGACGGCCGACGGGTACGAGGGGATCGAGCGTTCGGTCGATCTGTCGGCCGGTGAAAACGCCGTGGCGATGCGGTTTCGTGAAGTGCGGCTGAACGAGCGCATGGCCGTGAACCACAAGCACGGCATCGGCGGGTGTGAAGGCACCCTCGTCGCCACCGTCGACGGGCTGGCCTACGAAACGACGAACAAGAACGACGCGTTCAAGCTGCCCTACGCCCAGATCGAGACCTTCGTCGTGGATTACATGGAGAAGAACCTGCGCGTGAAGCAGAAGGGCGGCAAGACCTGGAACTTCACCGACAAGGCGGCGGCCAACGCCGATGCGCTGTTCGTCTTTCACCGCGACGTCGAGGCGGCGCGGAAGAAGCTGGCGGAGGGCTACACTGCGGTGCGGGAGTGACGGGCGTCCATTGATGATTGGTGATCGGCAATCGCCAATGGTCACCCGCCCCCGGGGTATATTTGACATATGAAGCGCATCCTGCTGTTCGTCCTCACGAACCTGGCCGTGATGGTCACCCTGTCCATCGTCCTCGGCCTCCTGGGGATCGGTGGCTACCGGCTGCCCGGCGGGGGCCTGGATTACGGCGCGCTGATGGTGTTCTGCCTCGTCTGGGGCATGGCCGGCTCGTTCATCTCGCTGGCGCTGTCGCGCATCGTGGCCAAGCACGCGATGGGCGTGCAGCTGGTGGATGGCGGGACGGGCAACCCCGACGCGGACTGGCTGTACGCGACGGTGAAGCAGCTCGCGGATCGGGCCAGCCTGCCGATGCCCCAGGTGGGTATCTACGAGTCGCCCGAAGTGAACGCGTTCGCCACCGGCCCCAGCAAGAGCCGGAGCCTCGTGGCCGTGTCCAGCGGCCTGTTGCGCTCGATGCAGCGGGACGAGGTGGAGGGCGTGCTGGCGCACGAGGTGTCGCACATCCAGAACGGCGACATGGTGACGATGACCCTCATCCAGGGCGTCGTGAACGCGTTCGTGATGTTCTTCGCTCGAATCATTGCCAACATCGCACGTAACGCCGTGGACGAGAAGATCTCGTATCTGGTGGGCATCGTCACCACCATCGCCCTCGACATCGCGTTCGGCATCCTGGGCATGATGGTCGTGGCGTGGTTCTCCCGCGCGCGCGAGTTCCGTGCCGACGCGGGCGCGGCCACGCTGTCGGGGAAGGGCAAGATGATCGCGGCGCTGCAGCGGCTGCAGCAGAACACCCGCATGATCGAGACCCAGCACCCCTCCCTGGCCACCATGAAAATCTCGGGCCGGAGCGGCATGATGGCCCTGCTCTCCACGCACCCGCCGCTCGAGGCGCGTATCGCGGCGCTGCAGAACGCGCGGTAGATCAGATCGGGAGTCGGGCTTGCCCGCCGAAGCCCTTGGCGAAGGCGGGAGTCGGGACCCGCAGGTCGCCGCCGGCTCTGTGAGGGGGCGAACGGCAGGAGAGAACCATGCACTTGATCGCGATGGCGGCGCTCACCGCGGCCGTGACCGCCGTGCCCGCCGCGGCGCAACCGGTGGACGCCGACGCCGCTGCCGTCCGGCGCGCCGTCGAGCAGTTCCTGGACGACCTCGGCAACCGGCGCCTCGACAAGCTCCCGGCGTTGTTCGCGCCCAAGGCCACGATGGTGGTCGTGCGGCAGCGCGACGGGCAGTGGACCACCACCCACCAGACCTTCGACGAGTGGCTGGCGGGACTCGAGGCCCAGACGCCGGGGACCATCTTCCAGGAGCCGCTCACCAACGTCACGGTGCACGTCGAGAGCGGGCACCTCGCCTTCCTGCGCGCCGACTTCACGGTGGTCGTCGAAGGCAAGGTCCGCTCGCACGGCGTAGACTATTTCACGCTGGTGAAGGATGCCGGGGCGTGGAAGATCCTGAACGGCAGCTATACTTCGATGGCGGGAGCGCCTTAGGGTCTTGGGACTTGGGTCTTGGGACTTGGGTCTTGGGTCTTGGGTCTTGGACCCAAGCTCTCGATGCCACTTGTTGCTGATTTCTGGTTCCTGAGCCCTGATCCCTGACTCCTGATTCCTGACTCCTGATTCCTGATTCCTGACTCCTGATTCCTGTGGTTACTGAAACCGTCGAAGCCGAAGGGCACCTGATCGACTCGGGCAATCTGCAATCCATCCTCACCACCATCGTCGAACACGGTGCGGAGTACGAGATCCTGCGCCTGGACGTGGGCCGGACCAACGAGGCCCCGTCGAGGCTGGCGCTCAAGCTGATCGCCGCGACGGACGAGTCGCTGCTCGACCTGCTGGCCAAGCTCTCGGTGTTCGGCTGCTACGTGAAGGGCACGCCCCCCGCGGCGCTGCGCGTGGCCGACATGGATGGCTGCGCACCGGAGGACTTCTACTCCACGACCAACCACCGCACGTCGGTGTTCATCGACGGCCGCTGGGTGGTGGCGGACCACCAGCGGATGGACGCCGCCATCGTCGTGAACGGGACGACCGCGACGTGCCGCAAGCTGCGCGACATCCGCAAAGGCGACCTCGTCGTGTGCGGCCTGCAGGGCGTGCGCGTGCAGCCCGACCTGCAGTCGCGCGACAAGCCGACCTTCGGGTTCATGAGCAACGAGGTGTCGTCCGAGCGTCGCGTCGAAACGGCGGTGGCACGCGTGGCCGACGCCATGAAACGCGTGAAGGCGCGTGGCGGCCGCATTGCCTTCGTCGCCGGCCCGGTCGTGGTGCACACCGGTGGCAGCGAGTACTTCTGCGAGCTGGTGCGCCTCGGCTACGTGAACCTGCTGCTCTCGGGCAACGCCCTCGCGGTGCACGACATCGAGGTGGCGCTCTCGGGCACCTCGCTCGGCATCGACCTGAGCTCGGGGAATCCCGTGGAGCACGGTCACCGCAACCACATGCGCGCCATCAACGCCGTGCGGCGTGCGGGCGGCATCGCCAAGGCCGTGGAGACCGGGGTGCTCACGCGCGGCATCATGCATGCCTGCCATACCCAGGGCGTGCCGTACATCCTCGCCGGTTCGATCCGCGACGACGGGCCGCTGCCCGAGACGATGATGGATTTGTCCGCCGCGCAGGACGCGTACGCGAAGGCATTGGACGGAGTGGATGTGGTGGTGATGCTGTCTTCCATGCTGCACAGCATCGGCGTGGGCAACATGATCCCGTCGTGGGTGATGGTGATCTGCGTGGACATCAACCCCGCCGTCGTCACCAAGCTGTCGGATCGCGGCTCCACGCAGACCGTAGGCGTCGTCACTGACGTGGGACTGTTCCTGCACCAGCTGGCGACCGCCCTGCGAAAATAGACCACGAAGACACGAAGGATGCACGAAGGCCGGCACGAAGACCTTTCTTTGTGGGTGGTCGAGACAGGCTTTCGCAGTGCTATCTTCGTGTGCTTCGTGATTCACTTCGTGCCTTCGTGGTTTCTTTCTGCTTATGCACACGACGTTGATTCAACCCGCTGACCTGGCCCCCAAGCTCGCCGACTCGCGCTGGGTGGTCGTGGACTGCCGGTTCGACCTGGCCAACCCGGCGTGGGGCGAGGAGCAGTACGTGGCCGGCCACATCCCCGGGGCGCGGTACGCGCACCTGGACCGCGACCTCTCGGGCGCGAAGACGGGCACGAACGGGCGCCATCCGCTGCCGACTGTCGACCAGATGAGCGCCACCTTCGGCGCCCTCGGCATCGGGCCGCACACGCAGGTCGTCGCCTACGACGCCGA
>Ga0105094_10000368_pt1 | contig 21695 bp, 20 predicted proteins | sample PPLLak1March2015_2_FD_87023 | JGI IMG/M metagenome (GOLD analysis project Ga0105094, IMG submission 87023) | Freshwater sediment microbial communities from Prairie Pothole Lake near Jamestown, North Dakota, USA - PPLs Lake P8 Core (3) Depth... | ecosystem: Environmental > Aquatic > Freshwater >...
AGTTGGAGGAGCGCGGATGAGTCCGTACGATCCGGATTTGAGGGAAGATCTGGAGAGCAACGTTGAGGAAGATCTCCAAGAACCTCAAATGTATAAAGTTTTGTTGCACAATGACGACTACACGACCATGGAGTTCGTGGTGGAGATTTTGCAAAAAGTGTTTCACAAGTCTCCGTCTGAAGCAACTCAGATCATGTTGCTGGTGCACAAGAGCGGCGTAGGGGTGTGTGGAATATATACGTCCGAAATAGCTGAAACCAAGGTTGAAATGGTCCACCACCTGGCAAGAAAAAGTGGATACCCTTTGCAGTGTAGCATGGAAGAAACTTAAATGATCAATCGAGAGCTCGAACTGACATTTGCAGCAGCCATAAAAGAGGCCAAGGTCCGTCATCACGAGTTTTTCACCTTGGAGCATATCCTTTACGCCATGCTCCACGATGTGACGGGAAGACGTGTACTTTATCACTGCGGAGCCGACATCGAGGCCCTCAAGGAGCGCATCGAGAAGTTTTTCGGCGAGCAGGTGGAAAAGCTTCCCGAAGGCACCGAGCAGGATCCCATTCAGACCATAGGGGTCCAGCGGGTCCTGCAGCGGGCCATCATGCACGTCCACGGAGCGGAGAAGCGTGAAGTGGATGCCGGGGACATTCTGGCGGCCATGTTCTATGAAGAGAATTCCTACTCCGTTTACTTTCTAAAGAGCCAGGGGATCTCCAGGCTGGATGTGCTGAGCTTCATATCTCACGGAATTTCCAAGGTGGGCGAACCTCAAACGGATCTTTCCCGGGAGAGCAGTGCACCCTCACCTGATCAGGGTTTGGAAAACGCGCAGGAGAACCGTCGGGCCAACGCCCTGGAGAGCTTCACGATCAATCTCATTGAAAAGGCGGCTCAAGGGCACATCGATCCGCTGATCGGGCGCGAAAGCGAAATCCTTCGAACGCTTCAGATACTCGGCAGGCGCTCCAAGAACAACCCCATATTCGTGGGTGATCCGGGGGTCGGGAAGACGGCCATCGCCGAGGGGCTCGCTCTCAAAATCCAGCAGGGAGAAGTTCCCGACGGTTTTCAGGATGTTCAGATCTACGCTCTCGATATGGGCGCCCTCCTCGCCGGAACCAAGTACCGGGGCGATTTTGAGGCGCGTCTCAAGGCCATCATCGGGGAGCTCAAGAAGAAGCCCGGGGCCATTCTCTTCATCGACGAGATCCACACGGTGGTGGGAGCCGGAGCCACCAGCGGCGGGTCCATGGATGCCTCCAATATCCTCAAGCCGGTGCTTGTCACCGGAGGCCTGCGCTGCATCGGCTCGACGACCTACGAGGAATACAAGAGCCACTTCGAAAAAGACCGGGCTCTGAGCCGGCGGTTTCAGAAGGTTGAGATCCGTGAGCCGTCGGTGGAGGAGACGTATCAAATTCTGCAGGGCCTGAAGTCCTATTACGAAGAACATCACCACATCCGTTACACCGACGCTGCCCTTCGGGCGGCGGCTGACCTGGCTGCACGGCACATCAACGACCGGTATATGCCGGACAAGGCCATTGATGTCATCGACGAGACGGGGGCTAGCTTGAGACTCCGAAAGGACCGCCGCGTGCGTCGCGTTGTGGGGCCCAAGGATGTCGAGCAGGTGGTGGCCCGGATGGCCAAGATCCCGCCGCGAAGCGTCTCCTCCGCGGACCAGATGCGCCTCCAGAATCTCGAAGACGAGCTCAAGGGATCCGTGTTCGGCCAGAATACGGCCATCGAGGCCCTGTGCAAGGCCATTAAGCGGTCGCGGGCCGGACTCCGAACGCCCGAAAAACCCACGGGCTCTTTCCTGCTCATCGGACCGACCGGGGTCGGAAAAACGGAAGTGGCCAAGCAGCTGGCGCGTGTCATGGGCGTTCAGTTTCTGCGGTTCGACATGAGCGAGTACATGGAAAAGCACACGGTGGCCCGCCTCATCGGCGCCCCTCCGGGCTACATCGGTTTCGACCAGGGAGGCCTCCTCACCGACGCCATCCGGAAACAGCCATATTGTGTGCTGCTGCTCGATGAAATCGAAAAGGCGCACCCGGACATCTTCAGTATCCTCCTTCAGGTCATGGACCATGCCACCCTCACGGACAACAACGGCAAGAAGGCCGATTTCCGCAATGTCGTGCTGCTCATGACCTCCAACGCCGGCGCCCGTGAAATGAGCTCACCTTCCATCGGTTTTGGAGGCAATGAGAGCGACGATCGCACCGCCAAAGGCATGAAGGCCGTCGAGAACCTCTTCAGCCCCGAGTTCCGCAATCGTCTGGACGGTATCGTGCCTTTCAGGGGGCTCACCATGGAGATCATGGAGCGGATCGTCGACAAGTTCATCCGGGAATTGGAAGAGCAGCTGGCCGAGAAACGAATTCAGCTTGAGCTCAGCCCCGCCGCGCGATCCTGGTTTGCCGAGCAGGGCTACGACTCGACTTTCGGCGCGCGCCCCCTCGGCCGCTTCATCCAGGCTGAAATCAAGGACGTGCTGGCCGAGGAGATTCTGTTCGGGCGGTTGCGCACGGGCGGCAAGGTTCTGATCGGTCGGGTCGAAGAGGTGAAAGCCGAAGACGAGAATGTGAAACGCACAGAGAACCTGGCCTTTACCTTCGTCCAGCGGGAGATCATCCGGAGCGCATCCGAGCCGGAGCCCGAACCCGCACCTGCCTGATTCTGCCGTGGACGAGAATGCCCGTATTCCGATTGACCGAAGCCCTCAAGTTTCCACCCTGCCATTATGCTGAACCCGACGGCCTGCTGGCCGTCGGGGGTGACCTGTCTGCCCGCAGACTCCTCCTTGCCTACCGAATGGGGATCTTCCCCTGGTACAGTGACGAGATGCCGATCCTCTGGTGGTCCCCCGACCCGAGACTGGTCCTTTTTCCCGATGAGCTCAAGGTCAGCGCCAGCCTGCGGCGCACCATCAAAAAGAAGGTCTTCAGGATCACCTTCGACCGAGCCTTTCACAACGTGATTCGGCAGTGCGCCGACATCCGCGCGCGCCGCGGGGAGGGGACGTGGCTGGTGCCCGAGATGATCGAGGCTTACTACGGCCTGCATCTGCAAGGATACGCCCACTCGGTGGAGAGCTGGATCGATGGCGAGCTGGTGGGAGGCCTCTATGGGGTGGCCATGGGGCGGGTGTTCTTTGGAGAGTCCATGTTCTCGCTGCGGAGCGATGCATCCAAGGTGGCCCTGGTCCAGCTGATCGAATGGCTCCGTCAGTGGGGCTACGAGCTCATTGACTGCCAGGTGAAAACCGAGCACCTTAGAAGATTCGGAGCCCGGGAAATCCCGCGCCCCATCTTCCTGACCCTGGTCATGCAGGGCGTGGACAGGGAGCCGAGTCCTCTGGCCTGGACCGGCACGTCGGAAGGGATCACACATGATTGAAAAGGTCATCATTGTCGGAGCGGCGGGACGCGATTTCCACAATTTCAACGTCTATTTCCGGGACAATCCACGCTACCGGGTCATCGCGTTCACGGCCGCTCAGATTCCACGCATCGAAGGACGGCTCTACCCCCCGGAGTTGGCCGGAGAGCTCTATCCCGAGGGAATCCCCATCTCGGGGGAAGAGGACATGGCCCGTCTCATCCGCGAGAACCGGGTGGATCTCGTGGCCTTCTCCTACAGCGATGTGCCCCACGTGGAAGTGATGCACAAGGCCTCCATCGCCATGGCAGATGGAGCGGACTTCATCCTGCTTGGCGCGACCTACACCATGCTGCGGTCGAGGAAGCCGGTCATCGCCGTGTGTGCCGTGCGGACGGGATGCGGCAAGTCCCAGACCACGCGCAAGATCTGCGCGATCCTCAGGCACCGCGGGAAGCGCATCGTGGTGGTTCGGCATCCGATGCCCTACGGCAACCTGCGAGAGCAGGTGGTGCAGCGTTTCGAGTCCTTCGGGGATTTCGAGCGTGCCCGCTGCACCATCGAGGAACGGGAGGAATACGAACCTCTGGTGGAACAGGGCATCGTCGTGTACGGCGGCATCGACTACGCGAGAGTCCTGGAGGCCGCCGAGCAGGAGGCTGACGTCATCATCTGGGACGGCGGGAACAATGATACCCCCTTCTTTCATCCTGACCTCCACATCGTGGTCTTCGATCCTCACCGGGCCGGCCATGAGCTGCTCTACTACCCCGGCGAAACCAATCTGCTCATGACGGATGTGGCGATCATCAACAAGGTGGACACGGCCTCGGCGGAAGCCATCGAGACCGTGCGGTCCAACATCGAACGCTATGCTCCGGAAGCCGATATCATTCTGGCACGATCCCCGGTGACCGTTGCCTGCCCGGATAAAATCACGCGCCGGCGTGTCCTGGTGGTCGAAGACGGCCCGACCCTCACCCACGGAGGCATGGCATTCGGAGCGGGAACCATCGCCGCCCGCAAGTGCGGCGCATCCCAGATCGTGGACGTGCGCCCCTATGCCGTGGGAAGCATCCGCGAGACCTTCGCCAGATATCCGCACATCGGGGCCCAGCTCCCCGCCATGGGCTACGGGGAAGACCAGATCCGCGATCTCGAGGAGACCATCAACAACGCTCCCGGTGATCTCGTCCTCAGCGCCACACCCATCGACCTCTCCTCGGTGCTCTCCATCAACAAGCCCATCCTGCGCGTCCGTTACGAATACGAAGATTACGGCCCCCCCCTGTTGGAGGACGTGCTCCTGCGCAGGCTTTCGGATCTCCAGCTGTGAGAGCTTTCCAGGCGACCGTTTGAACACCCGGTTGAACGCGACAGAGGGAGGAGCCTATTCCCTCCTTGCGGATGCGAGTGACTTTGTTATGATTTCAGGGACCGGGATTGTTTGACAGCGTTTGGCCATAGAATGGAGCTCCTGTACATGAGCCTGCCTCCCGTGCCCAATGATCACGCACTGGCCGTCATTGGCCTCACCGTTGTGGCGCTGATTCTTTTCACCCGCGACAAAATACCTCTCCAGACCTCCAGCCTCGTGGTGCTCATTGGCCTTGCCGTGGGATTCGAGCTCTTTCCCTTCCGGACCGACGGAGGGGTCCTGCATGCCCAGGACTTCTTCCACGGTTTCGGGCACGAGGCGCTCGTAGCCGTCTGTGCCCTCATGATAGCCGGACAGGGTCTGGTGCGTACCGGAGCCCTCGAGCCCGTAGGCCGCACCCTGGCCCGATACTGGAAAATCAACCCCAGCCTGCTCATGCTCGCGACCCTCCTGGTCAGCGCATTCATCAGTGCATTCATCAACAACGTCCCCGTCGTCGTTCTGTTTCTCCCCATACTGGTCAGCGTTTCCCTGCGCACCGGCACGTCGGCGTCTTCGGTGCTCATGCCCATGGGATTCGCCACCCTGCTCGGGGGGATGTGCACGAGCATTGGAACGTCCACCAATTTGCTCGTCGTCTCCGTGGCCAGTGACATGGGCATGAGACGACTGGGAATGTTCGATTTCCTGGCGCCCGCGCTGATGGCTGGGAGCGTCGGGATCGTTTATTTGTGGCTCCTGGCGCCGATGATCATCCCCATGCGGAAAGTCGCGCTCATGGACTCCTCTCCAAGGGTTTTCGCCGCCCACCTCGCCATTCTGGAGGGAAGCCCGGCGGACGGCAAGACACTATCCGAGGCGGTCAGGAAGACCGACGGCACCATGAAGGTCATCAACGTGGAACGGGGGCCAAACCGTTTCCTGCTGCCGTTTTCAGACCTCGTGCTGAAAGCGGGCGACCACCTCGTCCTTCGAGATACTCCCGAGCGGTTGAAGGAGCTCGAAAACATCCTCAAGGGCACGCTCTATGCCGAGGACTCCGAGGATGAGCCCGTCAGCGAGGAACACCCACTCAAGGCTGAAGACCAGCAACTCGCCCAGGTGGCCGTGATCGAGGGATCGATGCTGCATGGGTCCACCCTCAGCGAGGTCCGCTTCGCGGACCGTTATGGACTGATCACCCTGGCCCTTCACAGAGCTGGCAGGCACCTGGAGGTGGAGCACGAGGAAATTGGAGATATTCGCCTGAGGGCCGGAGACGTCCTGCTGGTTCAGGGACCGCGTGAGCAGATCTCGCGCCTTAAAAGGGACCACGAGATGATGGTTCTGGACGCGACGGCTGACCTGCCCTTCACGCGAAAGGCCCCGACGGCCCTGGCCATCATGTCAGCCATCGTCGTGACGGCTGCTCTGGGGATCCTGCCGATTGCCATCAGTGCGCCGTGCGGAGTTCTCGCGATGATCCTGACCAGGTGCATGGACTGGCGCGATGCGACGAGCGCATTGAGCGAACAGGTGATCCTCATCGTGGTGGCGAGCCTGGCCCTTGGGATGGCATTGCTGAGGACGGGCGGTGCAGATTACCTGGCCCGGGTGTTCCTGCATCTGGCCGGAGACGCCTCGCCAGCTTTCGTGATCAGCGGGTTGCTGCTCCTGATGGCGGTCCTCACAAACATCGTCTCCAACAACGCGGCCGCCGTGATCGGCACCCCCATCGCCATTGCCGTCGCCACCGAAATGGGACAACCTCTCGAACCCTTTGTGCTGGCCGTGCTGTTCGGGGCCAACCTGAGCTTTGCCACTCCCATGGCCTACAAGACCAATCTGCTCGTCATGAACGCAGGCGAATACACCTTCAACGACTTCCTCCGGGTGGGTGTGCCCCTGCTCGTCATCATGTGGGGGGCGCTCTCCTGGGTACTCCCCGCCCTCTACTATCTGAGATGACAGGGCACAGGCCAAAGCTTTCGCAGATTGACATCTGCTCATCCAGTGATTCCAAAATAGACATGGCCGATGGTGCCGCCGGTCGTGGGGGTCGCCGGAGTGGGGAAACGCCCATTCCAGGCACCTTCGTCGGGCCGATGCGCGGAACGCACCCCCCGATTGCACTGGAGTGACCCTTTCACAGAGGAGAAAAGTGTATGAGAATTCTGGGCATCGAAGGTAGTCCAAGGAAGAATGGGAACACGGAAAAGCTCGTGAAAGCCGTCCTCCAGGGAGCCATGGAAGAGGGACACGACGGGGAATTCCTTAAGCTGGCGGACATGAGGATCTCACCCTGCCTGGGCTGCATCGGCTGCAGAGAAACAGGTGAATGTGTCATCAAAGATGACATGTCGCGAATCTACGAGGGGTTCCAGGCCGCCGACGCCATCGTCATTGGATCCCCCGTTTACATGTGGCAGGTCTCCGCACAAACCAAGATGTTCATGGATCGCCTCGTTCCGTTCATCAAGCCCGATTTCTCAACGCGCCTGGACAGGGAAAAACGGTTGGTTCTGGCTTTCACTCAGGGGAACCCCGACTCACAGGCCTTCCAGCCCTACTTCGACTATCTCGAGAAGTTATTTTCTTTCCTGCACTTCCGGGTGAAGGGAGTGCTCGTAGCCCCCGGAACCCGTGAGAAAGACGATATACTGCGCCAGACCGAGCTTTTGGGAAGCGCCAGATCAATGGGAAAGAGCCTGGCGGGCTGACTCAGGCCGGCGTGATGAGCCATTCAGGGGCATGCGGCACCCGTCGCTCCAATTGGGCCGCAGTCCGGACTTCATGCACAGGGAGGTTTTGATGTCTTCGACAAAGGGGTGGAAGAGCCGTGAGCCCATCATTCTGCTGGGGATGGGGGCGTTGTTCCTTGGCCTTTCGGCCATATCGCCGTCCGACATGACGACGTGGCTCCTGGAGGTTTTTCCGATCTTCCTCGGTGTGCCGGTTCTTGCGGCCACCTATTCCCGGTTCACCTTCACGCCGCTGGCCTACAGGCTGGTCTTTATCCATGCCCTGATCCTGATGCTTGGAGCGCACTACACCTACGCCCAGGTCCCCTTGGGGTTTTGGATGCAGGATCTATTCGATCTGCAGCGCAATCATTACGACCGACTGGGCCACCTGGCTCAGGGCTTCATCCCGGCCATCCTGGCCCGCGAAGTCCTCGTCCGCAAGTCTCCGTTGAAACCGGGAAAATGGCTGTTCTTCCTGGTCACCTGTGTGTGCCTCGCGATCAGCGCGTTTTACGAGTTTATCGAGTGGTGGGCAGCCCTCATCTTCGGCCAGGGGGCGGACGCCTTCCTGGGGACCCAGGGCGACGTCTGGGACACCCAATGGGACATGCTCCTGGCCTTCACCGGCTCGATACTCGCTCAATTCTCCCTTTCCCGCTGGCACGACAGGGAATTGAGCCGTTTGGACCGAGTGACTGAGCTTCGTCCCAATCCATAAAGCCCGGCCAAGTCCTTGTCCTTTGAATCGAGCATGCGTCGTGCGATCTTTGCTCGAAGTGGGCCAAATTTCCATAAGACCTGTGGCAGTCTGAGCGGGATCATGTTAATAAAGGGCAGCATGCAAATCCAAGGGAGCTTTGCGAAGGACCTCTTGCCCGCACTCAGGGGTTTTTCCCCGTGCCTGAGCGCTTTCGAGGAGTCGTAGACAGACCGCCCCGTCGCAGATGACCTTGGGTAATCCACACTGCGTTGTTGGCTATCAGATCTCGATTTATGTGCTATTGATTGAGGTACTGATGATTATAGATGAATAGCACAAAGTGACTGAAAGGTATCTAAATGAATATTTACGTCGGTAATTTGCCCTACACCATAACTGATGAAAGCCTTAAAGAATTATTTGTTGAATATGGTCAGGTTGACAGTTCCAAGGTCATTATGGACAGACACAGCGGACGCTCCAAGGGTTATGGATTTGTAGAAATGCCAAGCAACTCCGAGGCGGACAAGGCCATAAAGGCGCTCAATGGAAAGCTGATCGACGGCATGAACATAAAGGTCAATCAGGCCAATCCAGGCGGAAAGAAGGCAAAACGTCCAGCTTTTCGAAACAGATATTAAGACACGGGAATCGTATGAAAACCGTTCGACGTCCAGCTGCACCAGTGGGCACCTGGAGCTCAGTGAGTCGAGCCACCGAGACTCAGGCACCCCATCCAGGTCATGTCCCGCCTTCGGGCGGGACCCTGCCCCGGGTGCATGCGTCGCGTTCAGCGGGTCCTCGACAATGATCCCCCCGACCTGACCATGGGGCCTCTCCCGACTTTTTTGGGAGCCGGGGTCCTGCTCGGTCTGTCCGCGGGCTTTGCACCCGGACCACTCCTGGCTCTCGTCATTGCCCAGACCCTGAAGCACGGAGTGAGGGAGGGCATCAAGGTTGCCCTGGCTCCACTCATCACGGATCTGCCCATCATCCTGATCTGCTCTTTCCTCCTCAGTCAATTCGTCCGCTCACAAGTTGCTCTGGGAGGCGTCTCATTGGTGGGCGGAGTTTTTGTGACCTGCCTGGCATTCGACAGCTTTCGCGCGAACCCCTCACACCTGGAAATACCGGACAGACCCCCTCAATCGTTGGGAAGAGGTGTACTGGTCAATTTCCTCAGCCCTCACCCCTACCTCTTCTGGATGTCGGTGGGAGCGCCCATGATGGTCAAGGCGTGGGTCGAGAGCCCGCCTGCGTCGGCGGCTTTCGTGGCGGGATTCTATGTCTGCCTGGTCGGGGCCAAGGTGCTCCTGGCTGTTCTTTCGGGCAAGTGCAGGCAGCGACTCACCGGGAGAGCCCACAGAGCTCTCCTGCGTGTCCTGGGACTCCTTCTTTTGATTTTTGCGTGCCTGCTCTTCAAGGATGGGTTTCAGCTGATGGGATGGCTGTCGTGACTTCTGGAGCCCGTTCTTCCACGAAAGAAAGCCCATGATGGCGCCCTGGGGGCCCCGCAAACCGCTGCGGAGGGTGTGGTTCCAACCCGCTGGATGCATCATCAGGAGTCACTGCAGACCAGCACCCCATGCCGGGAGCATGGCCTGTGCGCAAGCTCGGTCTTGCGATTCGCCCAAAAGCATGTAATGGTAACAACTGTGGCTGCTCCCCCCGCAACCGACAGGGCAGGGGTTGACCATTGACAAGATGTTCAGACCGGCTGATGGATTGGGACTCCGTAGGTTCGCTCACGGTGACCGAAAGTTGATTGAGCTGCAATCGTTCCTGAGGAGGCTTAGAAATGGCAGTGGAGAAGCGAGTCAAAGACATCATGTCCCCAATCGAGGAATACAACATGGTCCAGGAAGACGACAGGCTGTGCGACGTATTGAAGATCCTTCGGGATAATTACCAGAAGTTGCAGGCCCGGGAGCCGGGGGACTATCACAAAACCCTCTTCGTGAAGAACGCCGGCGGGCAGATCGTGGGGAAGCTCTCGATCTTCGACCTGCTCCGGGGGCTTGTGCCCGAGTCAGCCAAGTCCGTGAGTCCGGCGTTTCTCCATTACCGCGCCATCTCGATGAGAACCGGTGGGGTCGAAAAGGAGATCGCCGCGATCCAGGAGCGCTTCAACTGGCTCGATCACAGTTTCTTTGATCTCGTCAAGGCTGAGACGCAGAAAACCGTGAAGGAGGTCATGTCCCCCATTCATCCCCTGCTGGAGGAGGAGGACACCATCAACAAGGCCGTTTACCTCATGTTCAAAGAGAACATTCGCCAGCCGCTGGTGGCCCGCGATGGCAAGATCGTGGGGGTGGTCAGCATCATGTGCGTCCTCCCGGAGCTTCTGAGCGTTGCCGGAGACGAGTGCTTCTGGCAGTGAGTCCGTGCCACGCCGCCGGATGAAGGACGCCGGTTGCCCCAATGGTGTCGAAATTTAAACATTCTGCACGACACATTGCGGATCGAGCCCGCAATGTGTCACCATTGGGGGACGTCCGTGATTTCCACCTCGTTGGACACAACCCTTTCAGGCATGTCACCGAACGGGCGGCGGCAGAAATCCACGCGAATCCTGTATCGGCCCCTGGCGGCCTTATCGGGCAGGGAGGAGAGTATCGAGCATGCGGCGTCCCGTTCATGGACCACGATGCACGGGTCGTCACCCGGCGCAGACAAGCGAACCGGACCGACCACGTCCTCTCCTTCCTTGTCTCGCACCATATAGGCCACCCCTCCGACTCCAAAGCCGAAATCGCTGATGGAGACCAGCGAGAGTCGCATCGCATCTCCCGCCCTGTAGCGGTCGAAATCTGTCGTGAGATAGATGCGCCGGTTGTGCTCGCTCTCCTTCGTTCGCACTTTCGAGGTCGCCGCCTCCCAGAACCTGGGTCTTGCCGAATCCAGATGAACGTTGGCTCCCCCATAATGGCCCACGCCACAGCAGTCCGCATCCTTGATGATTCGCCATAGCTCTTTGCCGTTGACTCCGTCGATGTTGAAGTCGAGCGCCATCCCATCCATGTGGAGACTGGTGCTGGCCACATTTCCCCCTGCGCTCCGAAGCCTGGAATTGTACTCCGGGCTCCGATAGCCCGAGGTGAGATTGATGACTCTCCCGGGAGCCACCCGGTCCGAGAAGTGGTCCAGCATGAGAAGCAGCCGAAGGGATATGTGATGAGAGCCATCTCGAGGTGTGAGCCCAAAGACCTCGTCAATCCTGGCGCGTCCCATCTCGTTGAGTGAGCCATCGGGATTGAGCAGCGAGACATTGGCTTCTTTGCCGGACTTCACGTTCTTGATATGAAACCTTCCATCGCCCGACAGGAAGAAGCGGGACTTTGCGGGAGCTTCACCGGCATGGCCGTGAGCGCATCCCAAAAAGAACAAAACCAGAAGAAAAGACATGCACCGAAGTGCACGGCACTCTGTACGCTTCACCATCGATTGAAAATCCTCGCCGCCTTGAGGGGCTCCATAGGTTCATCTCCGCAGCTGTGGCCCAACAAGAAGGGAGGCAAGCCTCCGAGCTTGCAGGCGGATCAATTCAGGCCAGTATACGGGAGAAGTCCGGAGAATTGAAGCGCCGGGCCCGGATGTTTCCGTGCAAAGCCGGCTTCCTTTCCTTGACATTGACATCGATGCACATAGAATCGAGTGCATCCGCACTGAGGATCGCACATAACGGGCGATGGTGCATGCTGCTCCATGCCCGGCTCCACCGCCACAAAGCCTGCACCCTTGAGAGAGGGGGAGACAATGTGGATGAGCTGTAGTCCGTCCTGGCTTTCACACGTGATATCACCTCCCGTCTTTCCGTGAAGGAGGTGATTGCCAGCAGCGTTGTACAGGTCAGGAGAATCCTCCAACCCGACCACGTCTTCTTCTTCCTGAAGGAGGATGACACGCTTCGACTGGTGAGCAGCTGGCGCACGTCGGGGTGGTTGGGGGGGATGAGCCTCAAGGATTTCAGAAGCACACCCCCCTGTCCTCCTCAATGATGTTGAATCTAAGGGTGGCACGGACTAATCAAGGATTGCCCGTGATCGGGAGAACATGCATGGGCAAGGTTCGCTCAGTACAGCTCAGCAGAATAAGGTGCCCATTTGTTTTGTACGTCATCCCCGCATGCTTTTGGCGGGGATCCAGTCATCCGAAAGCCTCTGGATTCCCGCCAGGGGCACGCGGGAATGACGATTGATACGGTCACTCTAATGTGTGCGCGTGTACTTAGCCCATGGCACCCTGCTGATTGCAGGTCAAGGAGCTTATCTCAACAGCATTCCTGTCCCAGCTCATGAGCGGAACAGGGATCCGGCCGACCTAATCGGAGTAGCCGCTCCCCACGATGAGGGCGCCTTTCGTCTTTCTCACATAGGTATGCTTCATCTTGCCCTGCCACTCGTAGTCCACCCAGCCTCCAGCCGGAGTCGCCTTGGCGACCGCATCAAAAACCGGAGCGGCCTTTTCCTTCAAGCTCTGTCCCTCCATGGCGGGGTGCACCAGCAGTTTTCCATCCTCTTGCATGATGAACACGTAATAGGGTTCCCTCTTGGCGGCATCCTTGAAATCGGCGGCTGTTTTCCCGCCGTCCATGGCTGCCACGATTTCATCCACCTGTTTCTTGATGGCATCCTTGTCAGCGGCTGCATGCACGAAACCGGCAAAACAAACGACGGCGAAAACCACCAGAAGCAGAACCGAAAATCTTCTCATAGTGCTCTCCTTTCAAATCCCTGATAGTGACTGAACGAACAGAAAAACCCAGCCCTTGGATCACGCTTTGAAGATGACCACCCCCTTTCTGGAAAAATGATGGAAGCGCGGAGCAGGAGATCTCAAAGGAATGAGAAGGGTATGGAAGGTGTACCGAAGGTCGGTTGTTCAGTCAGCGGGGAGATGCACTGGAGCTTGAGCTGTCACTATTTTACCTGAGCATGATGGACCGTGGTTCTTACCTACAACGACTCGGATCAAGCGGTCAATGAATTTCGGCACTTGACGCAATGAATGGGATTGGCGTTTCCGCGCTTTTCGTCACAACGCCAGATTCGACAAACCAGAATCTTCCCCTATCACAGGGAATGAAAGGGCCTCCAGGGGGGTTCCTGACGGAACCACCCAGGGTTGTCTCAAGACTCATTTGGAGGAATTCGAAGGCGACAGGGTTTTGGAGAGAAATCTTTCGATGCCCTGAACATAGGCGTCACCCGAGAGGATGAAACCGCTGTTGTGGTCTCCCTTGATGCTCAGCAATTCCCTGGGCGCACTGACGGTATTGTAGAGCTCCCTTCCGTGCGTGAACGGAACGATTTCGTCGTCGGCGCTGTGGATGACGAGTGTCGGGGATTCCGCCCGGCGAACATATTCCAGGGTGTTGTAGCTGAAACGTGACAGAAGCCTGACGGGAAACAAAGGATAAAGCTCCGCCCCCAGATCCGGAAGCGATGTGAAGGTCGATGCCAGGATCAGTGCCCCTGGTCGATTCTGGTTCGCCAGTCGCGCGGCAACAGCCCCCCCGAGGGATTCACCGTATACCGCAATCCGGTCGGGTGGGATTCCCTTCTTGCTCACCAGGAAATCCCAGGCAGCCTCGGAATCCAGGTAAGTCCCCGCTTCCGTGGGCGTTCCTGAGCTCAAGCCAAAACCTCGATAGTCATAGATGAAGGTGCTCAGTCCCATGCGGTGAAAGATCTGCAGATATTCCAATCGATGGGAGATATTCCCGGCATTGCCGGGACAGAACAGGATCGTTCCCTTCCCGTTTGGAGCGGGCACATGCCAGCCGAACAACTCCACTCCGTCCCGGGTTTTGAAGTAGATGGCTTCATAGCTCAACTGGACATCGTGGGGGGTCCCCACCATCAGCTTGTCAGGAAAATAGACCAGGCGGCTCTGAAACACTAACAGCACCAGCCCGAGCGCCACGTAAGCGCCCAGAAGGGAGATGATGATGGCCCAAACCCCCGTCCACTGCATTGCGCTTGAAATCACCCCCAGCCGACCCGTCTCGACCGATAACAAAAACCTCACCAGCACTCACTCCTGTGTTCAGATGGATCAGGTCATCCCCCACCGGTTCTCAGCCCTCTCCAACCACCGATGGGATCGACTCGGCGAAGAAAGCATCTTTTTCCCGAGAAAACAAGATGTATTCCCGGAAACAATAAACCCCTGCCCCGCCGCAAAGGGCTGGACAGGGGTTTATGTGGGAAAGCGGAGGAAACCTCAGATCACAGGACTCCCTCACCCGCCAGTTCATCCAGCCTCGATTTGGGCATCCCCAAGAGATCCAGATAGACGAATTCGTTGTCTGCCCCGATCTCCCTGCAAACCCATTTGAGGCGGGGAGGGGTTTCCGTCATCTTCACCGGCGCCCCCTGCAGCATCAGATCTCCCCAGGGCTGTTCCTGGATCTTGACCAGGGAGCGCCGTTCATACCAGTGCTCCAGCTTGACGGTCTCGTCCGGCTTGAGAATTTCTCCGGCAACCGTGACTCCAGGTCCTTTGTAGGCGAGCCAGATGGCCACCAGTTCGTCACGGGTGTGATCCAGAGTGAACTTCTCAATTTCTTTTATGATTTCAATAGCTTTGATGGGATCCGTGCGGTCCTTCACCGAGGCGTAGGTTTCCACGAGATCCATTCGGTCGATGATCGTGCAGAGGGCCTTCCAGTTGGGGTCGGCGTAGCCGGCCAGGAAGATCATGCCGTCCTTGCAGCGAACATAGCAGTAAGGGTGCGCTGCAGGTTCGATGTTGGCAGGCCTCTCGATGGCTTTTCCCGTGAGGTGATAGAAATGCAGCGCGTAGTTGTTGAGGCACATGAGGGCATCGGCGGGGCTCATGTCGATGAACTGCCCCGAACCGCTCACCTCTCGAAAGTAGAGGGCGGCCATGACCGCCAGCCCGGCGTAGGCCCCTCCCGCGTACCACCCCATCCAGTTCCCCATGCGCGTCGGCACGCGGGTGTGCTCGGGAAAGTCCGTCATGGTTTCGGGGATGCCGGTGGTCGAAACAAACCCCGAGAGCGCCTGGGCGATGATGTCGTAGCACCTCCAGCCCGCCTTCCGGGCCTTGTCCGAGAGCTCTCCCTTCTGGCCGTAGCTGTTGAGCGACACATAAACGAGCCTGGGATTGATTGCTTTCAGGGCCGCGTAACCCAGCCCCATGCTCTCCATGGCGGACGGCGCGAATGTCTCGATGAGCACATCCGCCTTTCGAACCAGGCGCAGCAGGATTTCCTTTCCCGCAGCGCTTTGGATGTCCAAAGTGACGTGCTCTTTGTTTCGGCCTTCGACGAGGTAGGGCAGGCCGGTCCCCTGGATGAATTCACCAAAAGGGGTCATCTTCCGGGCGATGTCCCCCTCCGGGGGCTCGATCTTGATCACCCGTGCGCCCATCTCCGAAAAGAGGGACCCGGTAAAAAGGCCCGCAAAGCTTCCGTAGCTCAAATCAAGAACCAGGACGTCCTTGAGCGCTTCCGCCTTCCAGCCCGCCTCGTCCGGATCCGTGTTTCCTCTTGCCCATGCGACCCAATCCATTTTACCCCTCCATCATTCTTTGAAAAGAAGCCCCTGCTGCCCGTCCCAATCCGGCGGAGGACCTGAGAACACCATCTGCGGATTCCAGCGCCCGATGACCTGCTCGTCATAGAGCGACTGGATCTCCCGGGCGGAGTAGCCCAGGAGCTTCCTCAGGACGTATTCGTTGTCGAAGCCAACGGGTCGCATGGACCATCGGATCCGCCCCGGTGTATCTTCCAGATGCAGGGCCATGGGGTAACAGAGGTCTCCCCAGAGCGGGTCGTCGAACTTCCAGACCGTCTGCCGCTCATTGAAGTGCTCGGAATGATAGATGGCTTCCACGTTCATGACTCGAGCCACGGAGTAGCCGTTCCGCTCTCCGGCCTCCAGGATGTCGGAGGATTTTCTGCCTGCCGCCCAACCATCGATGGCTTTGTAGATCCGCTCCGCCTCAACCAGCCGTTTCTCGATGGCCCTGAATTCGAGAAGATCCTCCCGGCCCATGGAGCGGCAGAGTCCCTCGTACTCGGGCTCGGAGAACGCTCCGAGCGCCACGAAGCCATCGGTGGTTTTGACGATGCAGGACGGAACCACCGCCATATCCCAGTTGCCGAACCGCTCCCGCCTCTTTCCCTTGAGGTATCCATAAAGCCAGGTCCAGTCCATGCACCGCATGAGGACTTCAGCCTGGGAAAGATCGATGAACTGGCCGACGCCCGTCTTCTTCCTGTGGTAAAGCGCCGCCAGGGTGTAGAAAGCGGCCAGAGTACCGCTCAGAAAATCCCCGATCCACGCCGAGGACTTGACTCCCATGGCATCGGGAAAGCCCGTGATCTCAGCCAGGCCGGAAATGCCCTGAGCATAGGCGTCGTAGCTCGGTCTGGAGGAGAGGGATCCCCAGTTCCCGAATCCCTGCATGCTCAGGTAGATGATGTCCGGCTTGATCTCCTTCATCTGACGGTAGCCGATCCCCCACTTGTCGAAGGTGCCCGCCTTGAAGTTTTCCATGATGATGTCCGAGGAGGCCGCAAGCTTCCTGATGAGCTCGATGCCCTCGGGCTTGTGCATGTCCAGCGCGATGTAATACTTGTTGGCGCTGGCGCACATCATTCCGGGAGAAAGGTTCCGCGGGAACTGCCCCTGCGGGCCGACGGCCCGGATGAGGAGATCCCCGGCACCGGGTATTTCCACGTGCACGACCTCGGCCCCCAGCTCTGCCAGGAGCGTCGAGGCCCAGGGTCCCAGAATGATCCGGGTGATGTCCAGGATCCGGACCCCTTTGAGAGCCTCTCCTTTGGAGAATATCTCTTCCATTGCCGCATTCAACATCACGCCACCTCCCTGATCGTTAATCCCCTGCCACCCTCATGCACTGCCCCCTCCATCGATTGGCCGTATCAAAGAAGGTCTGAAAAATCTGCCTCGCGCTGAGACGCAGAGGCGAGGAGGCGCAGAGAAGAAGAAAGCACTCTGAGATACTTTCGGCCATTTATCATGTTCTTGCCGATGGACCTTCGCCCGTTTCAGGATCGGAAATCCACCGACCAGACGCGATCATTGCAGAACTTCGGTTTACTCTGCGTCTCTGCGCGAGGACGGTTTCTTCATTCCGAACAGCAGACTCTGCTCCTCATATGGAACGAGCGAGTCCCTAGTCCCGCACCACGATGGTCGTCATTCCCATGCCGCCGCCCACGCAGAGGGTCGCCAGCCCCACTTCCAGGTTCCGACGCGCCATCTCGTAGATGAGCGAAATGACGATGCGAAGCCCCGTGCATCCCACAGGATGTCCCAGGCCCACACCGCTGCCGTTGACGTTGACGATGGAGCGATCCAGTCCCAATCCCATCTCACAGGCAATGTACTGTGCGGCAAAGGCTTCGTTCACTTCGATCAACTGGAAGTCCGCCAGGCTCATCCCGGCCTTCTTCAGGGCCTTCTCCGTGGAAGGGACCGGGCCGTAGCCCATGAGGTGCGGTTCAACGCCTGCCGCCGCCTGGACCACGATGCGGGCCATGGGCGTCAAGCCCAGTTCTTTGGCCCGCTTCCGCGTCATGATGATGGCGGCGGAGCCCCCGTCGTTCAAGCCCGAAGAATTGCCTGCCGTGACCGTGCCATCGGGCCTGAAGATCGGCTTCAGCCGGGCGAGATCCTCCATTTTGAGTCCGAACCGGGGATGCTCGTCCTGCTCGAAGACCTGCGTTTCCCCCTTCTTTCCCGGGAGCTCAAAGGGAACGATTTCATCCTTGAACCGCCCAGCCTTGATGGCGGCCTCGGCCTTGGAGTGGCTCTCCAGGGCCAGCTGATCCTGAGCTTCACGCGAGATGTTGTATTTGGCGGCGAGGTTCTCGGAAGTGATCCCCATGATCATGGGCTCCCCGAGGATGCGGCTGCCGGAATGGAGCATCTCCCATACCGAGTCGACGATTTCATGGTTCTGGAGCCGCATCCCCCACCGGGCGTTGGGCAGGTAGTACGGCCCCGAGCTCATGGACTCGACCCCGCCCACGAGCACGATTTCCGAGTCTCCCGAACGGATCTGCTGCACCCCGGAGCTGAGAGCCTGCATGGAGGACGAGCACTGCCGCTGAACCGTGAAGGCCGGCACCTGAAAGGGAATACCCGCCATGAGCGCCGCGGTGCGCGCCGTGTTGGCCTCGTCGAAGCATTGGACGCAGTCTCCCAGAATGATGTCGTCCAGGAGCATGGGATCCAGGTCGTTGGCCCGACGCAGGACTTCCTTGATGACGTGTGCCCCCAGCCGGGAGGCCTTCACGTCCTTCAGCGATCCGCCGAATCTCCCGATGGCCGTCCGGGCCGCCGAGACAATGACTACGTCGTTGTCGTGAATCACCTTGGACACTCCTCTCTACAGCGTTTTGGAGATCACAATGCGCTGGATTTCATTGCTGCCTTCGTAGATCTGGGTGATCTTGGCATCCCGCATCATCCGCTCCACCGGGTATTCCTTGATGTACCCGTAGCCACCCAGGACCTGCACCGCTTCCGTCGTCACCCACATAGCCACGTCTCCGCAGTAGCACTTGGACATGGAGCTCATGCGGATCAGCTCGGGGCTCAGGCGGCTCATGTCCTTGGGCTGCTCCTGGAGGAGTGCGCAGGTCTTGTAGAGCAGCTGCCGGGAGGCCTCGGTCCGCATGGCCATGTCCGCCAGCTTGAACCCGATGCCCTGGTGCTCGATGATGGGCTTGCCGAAAGCGATGCGCTCCTTGGCGTAGGCCGTGGCATACTCCAGGGCGCCTGCCGCGATGCCCAGGGCCTGAGCCGCCACGCCGGCCCTCGAGAAATCCAGGGTTTTCATCATGATGTGAAAGCCGTCGCCCTCCTTGCCCAGGATGTTCTCCGCAGGGATGCGGCAGTCCTCGAAGATGAGCTCGACCGTCTCGGACCAGCGGATCCCCATCTTGTTTTCCTTCTTGCCCACCGTGAAGCCGGGAGTCCCCTTCTCCACGATGAAGACCCCGGCATTCTTGTGGCTCGGGGCCTCGGGATCCGTCACCGCGTAAACGGTCACCACCCCGGCAACGCCGCCGTTGGTGATGAAATTCTTGGTGCCGTTCAGGATGTAGGAGTCGCCGTCCTTTTTGGCGCGGCAGCGCAGGCGGGCCACGTCGGAGCCGGCCGCAGGCTCGGTGAGCCCAAAGGCGGCAAGGTGCTCGCCCGAAGCCAGCTTGGGCAGATATTTCTCCCGCTGCGCCTCGTTGGCCGCGAGGAGGATGGGAAGGGATCCCAGCTCGTGATCGGCGATGAGCAGCCCGCAGGAGGCGTCCACCTTGCACAGCTCCTCGACCACGATGGCCAAAGCCAGCATGCCGGCATGGGATCCGCCGTACTCCTCCGGGAAGTCGATGCCGTAGAGGCCGTTCTCTCGCATGAGATCGACCATCTCCCAGTCGAACTTGCCGTCCTCGTCGCGCTTGCCGGCCCCCGGAGCGACTTTGTCCTTGGCCAGTCTTCGAACCATGTTCTGCAGAAGGATTTGCTCTTCGGTCAGGTCGTATTGCATGTGTGGGCTCCTTTGTGTGACGAATGGTGTGCGCTGAAAGGTTTCTAGTTTCTAGTTTCTAGTTTCTGGTTTCTGGTTTCTGGTTTCTGGTTTCTGGTTTCTGGTTTCTAGTTTCTGGTTTCTGGTTTCTAGTTTCTAGTTGAAGATCGGCCCCAGTGATCCTTTCCATGGCTCAGGACGGCCTGAAGCGCCATGACGGACGGCTCAGTCAGGGATGAGCTGGAGTGTTCCGGTCGTTGCCCACCGACCATCTTCAGGGCGCCGTGTAGTCATAAAAGCCTTTGCCGCTCTTGCGTCCGAAGAAACCGGCCCGCACCATCTTCCGCAGGAGAGGCGCCGGACGGTACTTGTCCTCCCCGAGCTCCTGGTGCAGGCCATCCAGAACATGGAGCAGCGTGTCCAGGCCCACCATGTCGGCCAGGGCCAGAGGCCCGATGGGATGATTGGCGCCCAGGACCATGGCTCGGTCCACGTCCTCCGCGGAGGCGATCCCCTCGGCGTAGACGAAGATGGCTTCGTTGATCATGGGACACAGGATCCGGTTCACGGCGAATCCCGGGGCTTCCTTCACCTCGATGGGCACCTTTCCGATTTTCTCCACGTAGGCCTTGCAGGCATTGAAAGTATCGTCCGAAGTCAGGAAGCCCCGGATCAGCTCGACCAGCTTCATGACGGGCACGGGGTTGAAGAAATGCATCCCGATGAACTGGCCCGGGCGTTTGGTGACTGCCGCCATCTCCGTGATGGAGAGGCCCGAGGTGTTGGACGCGAAGACCGTGTGGGGAGGACAGATGCTGTCGAGCTCCTGGTACACTTCGCGCTTGAGGCTCATGATCTCGATGACGGCCTCGATGACCAGATCCGCGTCGGTTGCGGCCTGGCGCAAGTCAGTGGTTGCCTGAACACGGCCGTAAACAGCTTCCGCCCTGGCCGCTTCCATTTTGCCCTTGAAGACCGCCCGGTCCAGGTTGCCTTTGATGGTTTTGAGCCCCTTCTCGACGAAGCGGTCTTCGATGTCCCGCATGCGCACCTCGAAGCCGGCTTCTGCCGCGACCTGAGAAATACCGGCCCCCATGATGCCGGCCCCCAAAACACAGACTTTCCTGATTTCCATGGATTCCTCCTTGTTCAATGGCGTGAGCTCTCAACGATTCACCATTCCAGCATGAGCGTCATGAAGGCCCCGGCGAGCTCGTCGATGGTCTCCTCCCCTTCCCTCAGCAAACCCTGGATGGCAATCCCCTGCACCGATCCCACGAAAGCAATGGCCGCAGCCCTTGGGTTCTTCACCCGCGGATGGTTGGCCAGCGCCCTGGAAAAGGATTCTACGAACAGTTCATAGACCTCTTTGAGCCGCTTCTCCGTGGGATGGTTGCTCCCGGCCAGCTCGGTGGCCAGGGCCGCCAGGCAGATGGTTGCCTCCGGATTGCGGTGGAAATGGTCACACATGACTCGAATGGTCCGAAGCACCAGCTCGTGCGATCCGCGATCCGCGGCCTCCACGATGTCCGAGTAGACGCGTAAGCCCCGGGCGAGCCACTCCACCACGGCATCGAGGATCTGCTCCTTGGATGCGAAGTGGTGGAAGACCGCACCGGAGGTGAGCTGGATGGCCTGAGCCAGGTCGGCGATGGTGGTCTTGTGATACCCCTGCCTGGCGAAGAGCTTCACCGCAGCCCGAAGGATCCTGTTGCGGGTTTCTTCGGCCTGAATCTCTCTTTTATTGTTGTTTCCACGCGCCATAGCCCCCACATATTACATATTAGGTGGTATGTCAAATGTTAAATGCACGATTCCCGGTGGGGGAGCATCATCCCGTCCGGAGCACATCGAATAGCCGGCTACTTGCAAAGGGCTTCTAGAAGATACTGCTATGTTGGGGCACTGTTCCACCTGGACTTCGCCTGGCAAGGTGAAGCTACAGTGATCAGAAGAGGTTGTCAAAACAAGCCTG
>Ga0105094_10000369_pt1 | contig 21692 bp, 18 predicted proteins | sample PPLLak1March2015_2_FD_87023 | JGI IMG/M metagenome (GOLD analysis project Ga0105094, IMG submission 87023) | Freshwater sediment microbial communities from Prairie Pothole Lake near Jamestown, North Dakota, USA - PPLs Lake P8 Core (3) Depth... | ecosystem: Environmental > Aquatic > Freshwater >...
ACGGTCTATGCGTGGGGCGATGGGGCTGCCGGCTACGACCTGGCCGTGATCGCGATCGAGGTTGGAGAGCTCGAGTAGCTGAGCCACGATCGATCGCTGGGGGCGGCGGCATCTCGGCCGCCGCCCCCTCGGCCCCCAGCGAGGGCATGTCACGTCCCGCGGGCGGTGGGCGGCCCTAGCCCGTGACCACCTCGAAAGCCGCGCTCGCCGCCGAGCGGTACCTGTCGGTCAACAGGTAGTGGACGACGTACTCGCCGGGAGGCAGGGGCCAGGGGCTCCCCTGGGAGTCGGGTCCGATGGTCACCGCGCCCGAGACGGTTGGTGGCAACGTCCCCGATGCGTGCAACCCGGTGTAGGCCCACAGGAGGTACCAATGGACCTTCGGGTCGGACTTCGCCGCCTTGTACACGCCGATCCAGTCCCAGCGGTTCGCCGGCCCGCTCGTCCAGCTCACCGTGATCGGCTCGCCGACCTCGTACGTCGGCTCGTCCGTCGACACCTCCACCTCGGCGCCCTGCTCCCGGAGCCAGAACCCCACACGCGCCAGCTCGGACCCGCTGTCATCGGTCAGGACGATGTCGTACCCACGGGGCTCGAGCGCGAGCTCCGAGGTTCGGAGCGTGAGGGACCCGGAGCTCTCGCTCGCGTCCTCCGTGACCGTCGCCTCGCTGGGGTCTCCGCCCGAGGGAACGATCGCCAATCCGTTGTCACCGCTCGGCGCGCGGTACGAGACGACGATCGGATCGCCCTCGGTCTTCAGGGCGGCGTCGATCGAGACCATCGTTGGCATCGCCACCGGGGTCACGTCGAACGACGACACGACCGCGTAGTGGTCCGAGGTCCAAGACTCGAACCCCATCCCCACGTCCTCGGCGCCCTCCTTGCCCACGAGCCGACTGTCGAGCGTCTCCGATGGACCCGCCGCGTACAGGTAGTCGATGCGGTCGCCCGACCGCACATGTGTGATCCCCGGGTTCTCGGTCGGGTCCGGATACACCTCGCGATAGGTGTCGCGGAGCCCGGTCTGGAGCAAGAGCTCGCTCACGGGCCATGGGATCGGTTCGTCGATCCCGGGTCGTGTCCCGACCGTATCCTCCCCGTAATCCAGGCTCGAGGGCTCGTTGAAGTCGCCGGTCAGGAAGACGGGGTAGCCCTGGTCGATCAGCGATCCCATCTTCTCCACCGACGCCTCCAGCGCCGACGTGCGCACGTCGTTCTCGGACGCGATCACTTCGTCGACGGACATCCCCTTCTCGAGCAGGCGCGGTCCGTACCGCACGTAGTCGAGATGGTGGTTGAAGAACGCGACGACCTCCTCGGGGCGGACCTCGATCAGGGCGTAGAGGCCGTCCGCACCCGAGGGCTCGTGGATCGGGTACTTCGACAGGAGCTGCAGACTGACGTTGTAGAAGGGATAGCCGGTGTTCTCGGCCATCTCGGGGAGCCGGTTGTAGGACTCGAGGACACCGACGATGTCCGCGTCCATCTCGCGGATCACCGCGTCGGTCGACTCGTCGCCGCTGTACTCCACGTTGTAGACGAGCACGTCGAGGCGCATCGGCTCCGCAGGCGCGGGACCCTGCGACTCTCCTCCCGCATCGACGGGCGTCTGCCGCTCAGCCCCTCCATCGGAGGTGCACGCCGGGAGCAGCGCGACGGCGAGGACGAGAGCGGCGATGCGACCGAGTTCGAACCGGCGGGGCTGAACCGAGCGCTCGGTCGCTCTCACCCTGGGCATCCTATGACTCCCAGTCTCTCCGCGCGTACCCCTCGACCACGGCGGCGCGGCTCATGGTCCGGCGGTACGGAGCACGTGCCATGCAGGCTCGACGGCAGAGCTCAGCAATCCACTACGCCGGCGCACGTGAGCGTGTTGGCCAACATGCCCGCGAAGCCCGCTTGACCGTCGTTCCCGTCCTGTTCGCCGCCTGGTGCGCCCGGAGCGCTCACGCCCCCATCGCCGCCCGCGCCCGGGGTCCCGCCATCGAACGTGTTCTCCGACGTAACCGGGGTGACTCCCTCGAGGATGAGGATGCCGACGGATATCCCGCCGTTGCCGCCGGCCCCGCCTCCTCCGTGTCCGCCGTGTCCTCCGTCGCCACCGGCGCCTGGCACTGCTCCTCCAGGGTAGGCGCCCGGATCGCCGCCGAGACCCCCGCTCTGTCCTCGACCGCCGGTGCCACCGGCTCCGCCGTTCCCGCCAACTCCCAACGCGAAGGCGTTGCCGGTGAGGGTCGGTTCGGCGTTCACGAGAGCGACACCGATGGACGCACCTCCGCCCTGGCCGCCGGCACCCCCGCCGCGAGCGGCCATCCCGCCGGCGCCGCCGCCCCCGCCGCCTCCGCCCCAAGCGTCGATCCCGTCGTCGCAGCCCCCGGCGCCACCGCCACCACCGCCGCCACCACCGTTCTGTCCCGTGCCGCCGTTACCCCCGTCACGTGCGAACAAGAACCCACCCACGACGAATCCTCCGGCATCCGCGGAACCGCCCGGGCCGTTGACGACGAGCCCCGGGCCGCCGTCGGTGGTCGGGCCGCACTGGTCGAGGCCGGTCCCACCGGTCCCGTGGCCGCCGAACGATCCGCTGAGGTAGTCGGCGTCGAACCCATCCTCGCCGGCGCGTGCGTCGAGGTCGAGGTCGAAGATGTTGCAGTCTGTATCCATCGTGCCGCCGTCACCGCCAGCGCCGGCATCCATATCGCGGGTGCTGGGCGTGTCCGCCGACGCGTTCGTCCCGCCGCCTCCTCCGCTGCCACGGGACGAGTCGTCACAGGTCACCGTCTGTTCGACGCCGTCGCCGCCATCGGCGCCCTCCATCCCAGGCTGAGCTTCGACCGTGACGGCGGACAGCCCGTCGGCACCGTCGGCACCGTCGGCACCGTCGGCACCGTCCCCGCTCACGATCACGTTCCGCGTGATCGTGAGCGTGCCATCCGGCACGTTCTCCGCATGGATCACGTATGAACTCGCCCCGGGCTCGACCGCGCCGAGGCCCGCAAGCGTCAGGTCGGCGACGGTTGCGGTCGTTGTCAGATCGTGCGCGACCAGTGTGACCGTGGCACCGACCGGGCCGCTCCCCAGGACGTCGGTGATGAGCGAACCTCCGATCGTGCTGACGATGCTTCCCGTGGCGGCGACAGGGTCCCGCTGGAAGTTCTGCCCGAATCCACCGTATACGCTGACCCCGTCCACCATCTGGAACCCGTTGTCGGGGTACTCGCCCCCTGCGACGTAGACGTCCCGCAGGGTGCCCGCGACCGCGGCGCCGATCCCTGCCTGCACGGAAGCACACGGGGCCGCCTGTGTGCAGGACGCACCGGAGCCGGTCGTGGCGACGAAGGCGGCGTTGTCAGCCTCGCCGTCGATCCCGTCACAGTCCGCGTCCGCGAACGACGGATCTGGCAGGTCCACGGCTCCTGGGTAAGCCGAGGGGTCGGTGGGTGCGCAGTCGCCTCCCGACTTCGTGATGCCGTCGGCGTCGAGGTCGAGGGGTTCGGTCCTCGAGAACGTCTGCGCCTTCGCCTGGTTCCCGGAGAGGTCCCGGACAGCATCGGAGGAGGTTCGCGTGTACGTCACGGATGCTGCAGAGGCGATGTCAGGAGAGGCCTTCTCCTTGAGCGTCACAACGAGCTTCGTGGAACCGCGCGCCGCGCCGATCCTCTTCACCCGGTAGCCACTCACCCCCAACGGATACGTGCCGTCGCGGTCGGCAGCGTGAGAGATCTTCTCCGAGTACGTGAGCACGAGTCGGTCGGCGTGGTCGTCGCCGTCCGCATCACCCATAACTGCACGGATGATCTTCGGCGCCTTGGTGTCGACAGCCTGGGCGGGGACGGCGACCAGCAACCCGGCGACCGTCAACGTGGCCACCAGGGCGAGGTGTCGTCTGGTCCCCACCTGGCCGATACGCGCCTCCCTGTGCGAGCCTTGTACTCCGAACCGTGCCCAAAGCGCAAAACGACGAAGCCCGGCAAAGCTCGCCCCGTCGCCTACGTGAACCTGTGAGCGCCTTGGTCTCTGGACGTGCGATGCGCGGCGGGAACCGAGGTCTACGCTGGAAGCCAGGGCCGACCTGACCAGATACCCTTTCGGGCCCCGGCGGTAGATTCGGAGTGCCCGCTGGGGAGGGGATCCCACGAAACGGATCGCGGCGGCTCTCGTCGAGGTGGCGCTCTTCGCGGCGGTGGTCTGGGTCGTTGCCACCGGTGGGCCGTGGGCGAGCACCCGCGCGCCGGCCCCCACCGGACCGACGGGCTCCAGCCCGAGGCCGACCACCGTGCGACCCACTCCCCCCGCCCCGTCGCCGGCCGATGTCGGCGCAACCGTCTCATCCGATGTCACGCGCGTGGGTTTCATCGGCCTGCCTCCCAAGGAAGCGAAGCCGAGCGCACCGGAGACCGGGGAGCTCGTGCTCAGCTTCGCCGGGTGGCCCACCCCCACCGGCTTCCTCCACCGCGTCTGGATCTACGCCGACGGGCGGGTGATCTGGCTCCGGCACGGCGACCTGCCCGAGGGTGCGAACCAGCACCTGACCGGCTTCCTCGAGCAACGTCTCACGCCTGAAGGCGTCGAACTCTTCCGGTCCGCGGTGACGTTCACGGGCCTCCTCGACGACGACCCGCCGCTGGCAGGAGGTGAGCCGGTCCCCTGGTACATCGACGTGGAGGTCCTCACCGATGGCCGACCGGTTCGCCTGGAACGGGCAAGCGAGGTCGGCGCGCTCATCGCACGGTTCGTCGATCCCGCTTCGTGGGTGCCGGCGGGCGTCTGGGAGGACCGAGAGATCGGGCCGTTCGTTCCATCCAGGTACGCGGTCTGCTCGGAGACGGCGGCTTCGGGGTCGATCGAACCGACCCTCATCTCGACCGTGCTGCCGTCGTCTATCGCGGGATCGCTCCGCGCGCAGGAGCTCGACCCGCTCCCCGATGAGCTCGCGCCGGCCCACGGGCGGGTCCTGAGTTGCTCGGACGTCACGACCGAGGAGGCTCGTGCGATCTCCGAGGCTCTCGAACGTGCGGGTTTCGAGCGGGATGGCGAGGAGGCGCACCGGCTCACCTATCGCTCCTCCGCCTCTGAACCGAACGGCACCTCGGCTTCCATCTGGTTCGAGCCGTACCTTCCGCACGGCGAGCCCATCAACTCGATAGGCGGGTGAGCGCCGGATCCGAGGACGCGATGAGCCACCGACGCATGACCGAGTCTAGGATGCCCGGGTGACCGAAGACGTTCGCCTCGAGGAGTGGGCTCGACCCATCGTCACGCCCACGTTCCGCAGCGGCAGGACCCGTCCCGGGGATGCCGGATGATCCGGGCCGCGTTCCGGAACCTCCTCGCCCACAAGGTCCGGCTGCTGCTCACCGGCATCTCGATCGTGCTCGGGGTCGGGTTCATGGCGGGCACGTACGTCCTCACGGACACGATGACGAGCTCGTTCAACGACCTGATCGAGGGAGGGACCTCCCGGATCGACCTGCTCGTCCGCAGCGAGAACGCGTTCACCGGGCAGATGGCGAACGGCGGGGCCGAGGAACGACGGCCCCTGCCCGAGAGCGTGGTGGCCGACGTCGACGCGGTCCCCGGCGTGGACCGCGCGGTCGGCGACGTGCTCGGGTTCGCCCAGATCATCGATCCCGAGACCGGCAAGGTGATCGGGACGTTCGGACCGCCCACCGCGGCCTCGTCGTGGAACGACCTCAGCGGGTTCGAGATCGACCCGGGCGGCAGGCCTCCGGAGGGATCCGACGAGGTGGTCATCGACGCGAACACCGCCGAGGGCCACGACATCGCCGTCGGCAGCCGGGTGCGGATCCTGTTCGAGGGCGCGCCCGGGGAGTTCGAGGTGGTCGGAACGGCCAGCTACGGCGAGGGGGGCTCGCTGATGGGCGCCACTTGGGCGCTGTTCGACCTGGCGACCGCACAGCAGATGCTCGGGCGCGAGGGCCAGGTCGACTCGATCTCGATCGTGGCCGAGCAGGACGCCTCGCTCGTCCCCTTGCAGCGCGACGTCGCCGACGTCCTTCCCGAGGGTGCCGAGGTGATCACCGCGGCGACGCTCGCGAACGAGGCGCAGCAGCAGGTGACCGAGGGCCTGGGCTTCTTCCGCACCGCCCTGCTCGTCTTCGCGTTCGTGGCCCTGTTCGTCGGGGCGTTCATCATCTTCAACACGTTCGCGATCCTCGTCGCCCAGCGCACGCGCGAGCTCGCACTGTTCCGGGCGCTGGGTGCCACGGCGCGCCAGGTGATGACCTCGGTCGTGGTCGAGGCGATCGTGGTCGGGCTCGTGTCTTCCGTAATCGGGGTCCTCGCCGGGATCGGCATCGCGATGGGTCTCCGCGCGTTGCTGGACGCGACCGGCTTCGACCTTCCCGCCTCCGGCGCGGTGATCCTGCCGCGAACGTTCGTCGTGTCGATCGTCGTCGGCACGCTGGTCACGGTCGTCTCGGCGGTCGTCCCTGCCCGGCGGGCGTCGCGGGTGGCTCCCGTGGAGGCGCTCCAGGAGGCGCAGGACCGGCCGGGGCGCTCGCTCCGGTTCCGGCTCGTGAGCGGCGCGATCGTCCTGGCGCTCGGTCTCCTGCCGCTCCTCTACGGGCTCTTCGGAACGCCGTCGAACGCGCTGCAGCTCGTGGGCATCGGCGTGGCCTTCACCTTCATCGGGGTGGCCATGCTCACGCCGATGATCGCCCGGCCGGTCGCTCGCGCGCTGGGAGCGCCGATCCAACGAACGGGCTTCCCGGGCAAGCTCGGCCGCGAGAACGCGATGCGCAACCCGCGCCGGACCGCCGCGACCGCCTCGGCGCTGATGATCGGGCTCGGCCTCGTGGTGTTCGTGGCGGTGTTCGGTGCGTCGGCCAAGGCGTCGGTGACGGCGGCGCTGGACCGGACGCTGCGCGCCGACTTCATGCTGACCTCCCCCACGTTCAGCGGGTTCAGCACGACGGCCGCCGAGGACGCACGCGCCGTGAACGGCGTGGCCGCCGTCTCGGCGGTCCGGATGACCGAGGCCCGCCTCGACGGCGACTCGATCTTCCTGGACGGGATCGACGTGGAGCCGTTCGGATCGGTGGCGGACGTGGGCGAGATCCAGGGTTCGTTCGAGGCGCTGAGCGAGCCGAACACCGTGGCGGTGCTCGAGCGGGAGGCCGAGGACCGGGGGATCTCCCTGGGACAGACCTTGGACGTGGAGTTCGCCGCGACCGGGACGACGGAGCTGGAGGTCGTGGCGATCTTCTCCGAGCAGGGGATCCTGGACCAGGCCGTGGTGTCCATGCCGACGTTCGAGGAGAACACCACGCAACAGCTCGACATCTTCGTCATGGTGAAGGCCGCGGAGGGGGCCGACGTCGACACGCTGGAGTCCCAGCTCACGGAGGCGCTCGCGCCGTACCCGAACGTGCAGGTGCAGGATCAGGCCGCGTTCCGGGATCAGTTCGCCCAGTTCCTGAACCAGGTCCTGAACCTGCTCACCGGCCTCCTGTTGATGGCGGTCCTCATCGCGGCGTTCGGGATCGTGAACACCCTCAGCCTGTCGGTCTACGAGCGCACCCGTGAGCTCGGCCTGCTGCGCGCCGTCGGTCTCACCCGTCGTCAGACCAAGCGGATGGTCCGGTGGGAGGCCGTGATCATCTCGGTGATGGGTGCGCTCTTCGGGGTGATCATCGGGATCGCGTTCGGGTGGGCGCTGCAGCAGGCGCTCGCCCCCCAGGGCTTCGACAGGCTCGGCATCCCGGGCGGCCAGCTCGCGATCTACGTCGTGCTGGCGGCCGTGCTCGGCGTGATCGCCGCGATCCTGCCGGCACGCAGGGCGTCCAAGCTCGACATCCTCGAGTCCATCGCGTACGAGTAGGTCGCACGGTCGGCGCCGCGGGGACGCTGTGCGAGCCTTTACTCCGAACCGTGCCCAAGCGCGCACGAGGAAGGGCGTTCCCTTCCGGGGACTCGGCGTCCTGGCGATCCGGGCCACGACGGGGAGAGACTAGGGCCGATGCGAACCGAGAAGACCTGGGTTCAGGTGGGCAACGAGCGGCAAGGCGTATTCCTGGTCGGCGGCGACCTCAGCCGGCCGGTCCTGCTCTTCGTCCACGGAGGACCCGGCATGCCTGAGTACTGGCTCACGCAGCGACGCCCGATCGCTTTCGAGGAGCTCTTCACGGTCGCCTGGTGGGAGCAGCGCGGGGCAGGGCTCTCGTACCGCCCTCACATCCCGGCCGATGAGATGACCGGCGAGCGGTTCGTCTCCGACGCGATCGCCGTCACGAACCATCTGCGCGAGCGGTTCGGCGCAGAGAAGGTGTACCTGATGGCGCACTCCTGGGGGAGCTACATCGGCCTGCAGGCGGCGAGCCGGGGCTCCCGAGCTGTACAACGCCTACATCGGTATCGCTCAGATGACGCATCAGATCCGGTCGGAGGCGCTCGCCTATGAGCACATGCTCAACGCCTACCGGGAGCTGGGGGAGGCTCGGATGGTGCGGAGACTCGAGAAGGCGCCGGTCACCGACTCCACCATCCCTCTGCCGAGGTCGTACATGGCCGTTCGCGACCGTGCGATGCACCGTCTGGGGGTCGGCACGACCAGGGACATGAGGTCGGTGGTCACGGGCCTGTTCATCCCGTCGTGGCGGTTCCCCGGATACACGCTGCGCGAGAAGGTGAACCTGTGGCGAGGCAAGATCTTCTCTCGGCGCTCGGCGCTCTGGAACGAGATGCTTGCCACGGACCTGACCGAGCGCGTCAGGGGACTCAGGCTGCCGGCGTACTTCCTGCACGGACGCCACGACCACACGACGTCCTATGAGTTGGCGAAGGCCTACGTGCAGCGACTCGTCGCGCCGGTGAAAGGCTTCTACACGTTCGAGCGCTCCGCCCATAGCCCGATGCTCGAGGAGCCCGAGCGGACGCTGACGATCCTCCGCGAGGACGTGTTGACGGGAAAGGCTCGACTCGCTGACGCGGGATGAGAGCCGAACCTCGGGCGGCCTTGTCAGCTACCCCAGCGTCCAGTTCGGCGGCCCCAGACGTTTCAAGACCCCAGGTGGTGCTGAGCGCGCTGGGCACGCCCGGTGACCAAGACCCCCGATGGAGAACGCTCGTCAGATCCGGGCTACGACCTCGTAGCGTTCCACCGACTCGACGGTGCCTCCGACCTTGATCATCGCAAGCTCCCTCAGCCGGCCGACCGGCTCCTCGCTCTCACGAAGTTGCTCCTTACTCTGCCAGAAGGTCACAGACAGGAAGCGACTGGTCTCGCGATCGACCAACCAGACTCCTCCCTCAAACCCGTCGAGCTTGCTGGCGGCTGTTATCAGCTCTTCCCGGGTCAGGTGCATCCTGGCCTCAAGCTGCTCTGGGGAGCTCTTGATCCTGGTTGCTCTCGCGAACAATCGTGGTACCTCCTGGTCACGCCGTAGGGATGATAGTGGACGCGCGCGGCGTGTCCGGGGCCGGTTCGGGCCCCTCGGTTCCGGCGCCGATCGCCCACGATCCGCCGCGCGCCGGGCTCACGGTCGCCCTGTACATCGTTGCGGGCGCGACTCTCGCCGGGATGAGCTTCGCCAGGCGGGACATGACCGCGTGATCGCCTCGTCGCGGGAGCCGTGGGTTTCGCCCGGAGCAGGGTGGCGTTTCGAGGCGCCTGGGGCAGACAAGAGCCTCGATTCAGCAGACCGTGTGTCGTGGTGGGGAGACATCGTGGGGACCGCCGAGTGCCGCGCGCCCAGGGGCTCCGGGTCCCGGGTCGCGTTCCTTCGGGCACGGGCCGAAGGGAGTCATCCGACCTGACCATCTGTTCGGTAGCCTCGACCGTGTGACCTGAGGCAGACATCGATTGGGCATGTCCTCTTCCCTGTAAGGAAGGTTTCGCCTTCCGCGGGCATCCCGCGCCCGGGCCGAGATGCTGCGGGCGAGCGAAGCCCGTCCCCTATGACCGCCCACCCTTAGAGCTTCAGCCCGGGAGGCATGATCTCGATCCCGAAGAAGAACGGCACGCCACCCCTCGGCCAGGTGGCGCTGCACTCAAGGGCGTACTCCCCGGGCTCTTGGTCGAGAACCGCACGGCCCTCCGTCATCTCGATCCGCGCCATCGTGTCGAGCGGGGACCGTAGCCACCCCATGAAGCACTTGACGCTCCTCGCTGACCCTTCGACCCAGAGCTCGGTCCCCTGCGGCACCTGGAGCACGGGGCGAAGGTTCCCGGCGGTCGGTGCGACCGTGTCCACGCAGAGCACGGACCCAATCCCGTCTTCTTCGGTGCTGCTCCAGCAGTGTGACCCCACGAACGCCTGACTGGTCTCCTCGCCGAAACGGGCTTCCGCCTCGGCTCGGTCACCAGCGGTGAAGGTCACCACGAGGCCTTCGGGATCTGACGATGGCGGAGAAGGACTCTCCCCTGAACCTGAGTCCGACGACGTGCACGTCGCGGCGACGAGGACGCCGACGACCAGCACGACCCACAGATATGGCTTCATCTTCCAGTGAATCTAATCCCGGCGCCATGTGAGATCGTGACGATGAGCTCACCCGTCCCCGCGGGCGTCGGCTGGTGGGGATGCTGCGGGAAGGCGGACAGCCGATCCCCCTAACCCGGCCGCCACCCGAATCGGAGGACCGAGGCTGAGGGGCGACGCTGCGCCTCCCGCAGCATCGGGATCAGGACGGCACGCACGTAGGGATCCTCCTCAGCGTCGAGAAGGAGCTCGGCGGTCGCCGCTCTCCCCGTTGCGGTCCCCGACGGAGCGGCGCAGGATGGGGATAGCCGAGGGGAGGAGACTGTCATGCGCAAACGGACCGCACTTGCAGTAGTTGTCCTGGCCGTCATCCTGTCCGTTTCGATGGCGGTGCCTGCGGCTGCGGGTCCGAGGACCCGCGTCTACAAGGGCGAAACGTCGCAGGTGAAACCCTTCAGCGTCCGGGTCCTGAAAGCGGACGACGGACAGCGGTACTTCAAGGGGTTCAGCGTGGAGATCGAGATGACCTGCGAGGACACGACGACGCAGGAGTGGTGGATGAGCTGGGGCTGGGGTGGCAAGCAGAACCAGCTCAGGGACGGCGTGTTCCTGGACCTGGACGAAGTCTTCGGGTCCGAAGCTCTCCACATCCACGGGAGGATCGGGCACCATCGTGGGAGCGGGACGTTCAAGTTCACGTTCGCGGTCCTCACGCCAGAGGAACTGGCTCAGACGTGCACCACCGGGGACCTCACATGGCAAGTCGAGTACGACCACACGGCGTCTGGGACTGGATCACTCACACTGGATTCCTCACTCGATGGGATGATGAAGGTTCACGTCACGCCCAGCGGGAAGGCCGCCACGCAGGTCAGCAGCCCCGCCTAGCGCTTCAGCGGTTTCATCAGCTTCGCGGAGCGCGGGGATCAGGCTCGAGCCGATCTCCTTCGCTGGTTGTAGCTGCCCGACTTGGACCGTGCTGGCGCCATCGGTGAGTATCACCAGGGGACGCGCACGCATGTCTGCCGAGCTTCCGCGTGGCTCTAGCATCCGTAGTGGTCGAGGTCGCCGGGGGGCTTGGCGGTCGCGTGGTATCCGACACTGACCGGGTCCTTTCAGCACCAGACACGGTGAGCGAACGGAATCGCCTCCGAGCTGGGGGCGCACCTGAGGTCTGCTTCGCAACGGGAACCAGCGATGCCAGTACAGTCCTTCACGGAGCGGTCGATGGTGTCAACGTGAAGGTCTGTCCGTACTGCGCAGAGGAGTTGGACGATCGAGCCACGCTCTGCCAGCAGTGCCACAAGGATCCGTCGGTGATCCCGGCATGGGATGTGCCCCCACGACCGGACGAGGAGCAGCCTTGGTGGGCGTCGCCCGAAGACATGGATCGGCCATGGGAACTGACACCGGATCCGCTCGATGGGATCCCCGGACCGTTGGAGGGCCTCGAACCGGCGGCGAGTCGGGATGGGGAGGTCCCTCCGGTGCTGTGGGTCGCGCTCGCCGCCTCCGCCCTCGGCGGCGGCCTCATACTGCCGCTCGTCCTGAGCATCATCGGGAGGCGCCAGATCCTCGCCTCGAACGGACGGTTGGGCGGCTTGGTCCTCGCGAACGTGTTGATCGCGTTCAACGTCCTGACGCTCCTGATCTTCCTGGTGTTCGTCGGGCCTTCCCTCCTCCAGTTCGTATGGCTGCGTCTGACGCACTGAGCGCCCAACCACGATCGCGGAAACCGAACCCGTCGACGCAGGGGCTCGGGACATGCGCTTCTCGGGAGGCGCTCATGTACCGAGCGGATACAACCAGGGGTTCATCCGACCCAACCCTCAGTTGCCGCCACCGTTGGATGCTCGAGGCACGGCGGCTTGGACGTGGGTCGGCCGATGGGGTGTCGGGTGGGCAAGCGAGCAGCGCCATCATTCGCCTGCCTTGTTCCCTGGAGGAATAGGTCGCAGTCCCTCTTTGCGGGCCCACGAGGCACGGCTCAGTAGGCCGTGTGTCGTTCCTTGTGACCCAAACCCTGTGGCAGTGAACCGCATGTCGTGGTTGATGAACACGGCCTGCCCAACCGTGTGTCTGAAGCCGCCTCGTCACCGACAGACAGCCACGTAGCCGTGTGTCGGGGCGTCGCGAAGAAGCTGGCAGATCTAGCTTCTTCCCGTCGCTCGACTGAGATGTGACGAGGGGCGCGCCCTGCGACGCGCCCCTCGTCTCCCGTCCCGCGCTCAGCTATGTGTCCGTCGTGACGACCGTGGGCGTCCGCGACGGCGCGTTGTTCGGGAACACCGCGAGGATCGATGGATCGTCCTCGGGGCCGGCCGAGCCGGCCGACACGGTGATCGGCTCGAGCGCATCGCACGCGCCACCGCCGAAGAACCCGCCGCAGACCAGCGGATCGATCCGCAGGGCCGGATCGATGGCGTTCAGTAGCAGCGTGTAGGTGCCCGTCCCCTCGTCGAGCTCGCCCGCTGTGTCGCAGAACTGCGCCGGAACGTCCCCGGAGAACCGTCCCGTGCACGACGTGACGTGGTACGAGAGCGTCGGCGTCGCGTCGGAGAGCCCGATGGTCCCCGCGTCCACCACGAGCCCCGTGACGTTCGTGTTGTACACGGAGTAGTCAGCGAAGTAGACGGCGACCGGGTTCTCGAACGGATCCGCCACCGACAGGTCGTACACGACGACGAACCCGCCGGGCCCCGGGGGCTTCACGATCAGGACGTCGGCCTGCAGGTCCTCGTCGGCGAACACGCCGGCGGCGCCGACGTCGACCCTGATGTCGATCTCGAGCGTCTCCGTCGTGTTGCGGACCCCGGCCCCCTGGACGACGAACTCGACCGGCTCGGTCGGCTCGTCGTCGTTCGTGAGGAACTCGAGCCAGCTGAGGCCGACGAGCGCGTCCTGACCGGTCGGCAGTCCCTCGGCGACCCCGTCGATCGTGTCGCCGGTGAACGACCGGGCTCCCACGGCCACGATGTCCTCCTCACCGGTGCTGCCGACCGGATCCGTCGTCCCGAGGAGATAGAGGTCGGCGAACGACACGCCGGCCGCCGAGCCCGGATCCACGGTCATCGTCGCCGGGCCTCCGGTGAGATCGAGCGAGGACTCGGTCAGCGAGTCGTCCGAGGCCGCGAGCGGCGCCACGTGCCAGGCCACGCGAAGCACGTCCTTCCGTGGGGCGTTCTGCCTGACCACCACGGTGCCGTCCATGTTGGGGTGGAAGTAGTACCACCCGTACTCCTGCTCGGGCTCGGAGATGAAGCTCGGGTCGATCCCGACCCGGAGCCAGACCTGCCTGGACTTCCCGGGCGCCAGGTTGAACGACTTCGTCGCCGAGAACGACGTGCCGTCGAGCGAGAGCGCGAGGGTGGTCATGTCCGGATCGAAGTCGGAGTACCGATCCTGGGCCGACACCTTGTACGTGTGCGCGACCTTGTCGAAGTTCTTGACCCTGAACACGCGGACCTGCGATGTGACGCCCGAGGCATGGCGCAGCCCGTAGGAAAGGCTGCCCGGCGACGCCACCGATCGCGCGACCGCCGACCCGAACACCTCCACGCGGCCGGCTCCGATGACGGTCGCGGGGGCCGGCTTCGACAGGTCGTTGTTGCTCATCTTCCGCGTGGCCTGGTTCATCAGAACGGCCTTGATCTGCGCGGGACCCCACTTCGGGTGGATCTGACGCAGCAGCACCGCCGCTCCCGATACGTGGGGCGCGGCCATCGAGGTGCCGGAGACCACCTCAGCGCCGTCACCCGTGCCGACCGCCGCCGACGTGATGCCGAACCCGGGCGCCGAGATGTCGGGCTTGAGGTCGTTCGACACGCGAGCCGGACCCTCCGAGGTGAAGTCCGTCATCGAGTCCTCGAACCCGGGGATCGGCGACGGGTCGGCGTGGATCGTCACGGTGGTATCCACCGTGTTGAAGTTGCTGTTCGCGGCGTCCGGACTGACCGTGTCCCCGAGCGTCTCGGCGTCGGCCTCGCTCAGCATCACCGCCGGGATCGTGATCTCCTCAGCGTGTTCGCCCGGGGCCAGACCGAACGGGAACCCGCCAACCCGTTCCACAGGATCACCGCGCTCGCGCCCGCCTGCTGGGCGAAGAACACCTTCGAGCTGCCGTCGCAGTCGCCCGCGCCCGTCGAGCCCTTGAAGACGAGCGCGATGTTGCCGGCGAAATCGGCGCCCGGCACCGTGTCGCAGAACATCGCGTCGCTCGGAGCCGGGTTCTCGGGATCGGCCGGGACGTCGAACTCGCGGGCGTCGATCACGAGGTCGGTGATGTCCGAGGTGAGCTCGGCCGACCAGTCCTGGTGGACGATGATCCCGCCGTCAGGGAGCTCGGTCGGGGGCGTGTCGACCGACAGCGTCTGCGCGACGAACTGATCGATCGACGCGGCCACCGAGATCACCCCGCGGGCGGTTCCGGGCGTCCCGGTGATGTACGCCGAGGCCCCGACGGGCTGGTTGCCCTCGTTCCCCGCCGACGCGACGAACACCGTCCCGAGGTCCACGACCCGCTGGGCCGCGACCGCCTCGACGGAGTTCAGGGTTCCGTAGGCCACGCCGCCCGAGAACGACAGGACGTCGGCGCGGTCGCTCGTGTCACCGTCCTGGTTCGGGTCCACGGCCCGCTCGTACGCGGCCACGAGCACGTCGTCGGTGGAGTTGCCCGCGTCCCACACCTTGTAGGCGAGGATCTCGGTCTCCGGCGCGACGCCAGGACCGACCGAGCCGGGCACCCCGGACCCGCAACAGGTGCCGCCGGTATGGGTGCCGTGCCCGTCACGGTCCAGCGGGTCGAAGTCCGGGCGAGGGATGTCGTTCGACGTGTCCTCGTCCAGGACGTCGTAGTTGTCGCCGACGAAGTCGAACCCGCCGACCACCTTGGCCGTCGGGAACGTTCCGGGCTCGACGACGTTTGGGTCGTTGCCCGCGTAGTCGGCCGGGTCACCGGAGCCGCCGAACGTGGCATGCGTGTAGTCGATGCCGGTGTCGACGAGGGCCAGCGTCATCCCCTGCCCTCGCTTCCCGAGCTTGGCCCACACCTCCGTCGCGCCGATGAACGGGACGCTCGTCGAGTTGTCGAGGGTCACGATCGAGACGGGCTGGACCGAGGCGACGTCGGATCGTGCGGCGAGCTGGGCCGCCGCACGGGGCGAGAGCGTTGCCGAGAACCCGTTGATCAGGGTGCCGTACCGGAACACGATGCGCGCCCCGAGCGAGCGCGCCTCCGCGATGACGCCCCGCTGCGAGTCGAACGCCGAGGCGCGAGCGGCGCGCTCGGACACCCCGCCAAGCGTACCGGCGCGCACCCGGTCCGCCACCGACGGGGCCTTCATGACCACGAAGTACCGCGACACGCGCGATGTCGCCGCGACCGCCGGTACGAAGCCCTTCAGCGACGTCTCGAAGCGTCGCTCGGCGCGTGGGCTCCTCGTGGCGTCCGTCTTCGCGCCCGACAGCCCAGGCGCGAACGCGACGAGCGCCACGACCGAGAGGATGGCCAGGACCGATCGGTTCTTCATGCCGATCTCCCTTCCTGAGATCGGGGCGCGACCGGGAACGCGGTCGCGTCCACCGGACACGGACGCACGGTCCGCCTGGCCGTTCAACGTTGGCCCCTCGTTGCCTCGGAGTCAAACCGAGCTCCGGGTCTCCGCCCTCCTCGCGGACACGGATCCGAACGTCGACGGCTTCAGCCCGCGTGTCCCCTGTCCGGCGTCCCCGCGACGATAGAACGCCCGGCGAGAGGGTTGGCAGAGCCAGCCACCGGTTCTGCCTCATCGAACTCGAGGGCGACTACGAGCAGCTGGAGCGGATCCCGGTGATCGGCACGGCTGAGCGATCGGCGACGGTTGAGGATCTCGTCGTCGGTAGATGACCTCGTGGCGTTCGGGCGTAAGGGCTGCGAGCGTGAGCAGCGAGAGGCTGGGGAGCGAAGCGATCGCCTTCCCCCGCTCGACGAATCCCGGCAGCGTCATTTTTGCCCGACCGGCAGTCCGGGTACTACGATCGGGAGGACGCTCGCCGTGGTAACCGAGCGCGTCGATCAGCCAGCATACGTTAGGCCACAGAGGAGAACGTGCGATGGGGAAACCACGCAAGCCAAATGCAGCCCGAAAGCCGCCTGTGCCTTCGGATAGCCACTCCGACATCGAGGATTGGATCCGGCGCGTGATGCCGGATCTGCATCCCATCGTCAAGCGGCTGGACGAATTGATCTGCGAGACAATCCCCGGGCTTCAATACGCCGTCAAGTGGAAGAAGGCGTACTACGGGTTGCCAGAACTCGGGTGGATCATCGAGATGGTCGCCTACGACGTCTCCGTGAATGTCGTCTTCTTCGGCGGCGCCGTACTTGACCCTCCGCCGCCGCTTGGAACCACCGATCGGAGCCGCTACGTCAAGGTGAAGACCCTGGAGGAGGCGCAGGGACCGGAGATGCACAAGTGGGTCGAGCAAGCGGGGCGCGTGCCGGGTTGGAAATGAGAGTCCACGACGCGAAGACGCGACGTGGGCTTCTGCAACACGCGCCGGCGGCATTCCGCGCTCGAACGCAGGAGTCTGGAGGCCGGAGCAGTGAGTGAGCTTCAGCGCCCTCCTCCTGCATATCGGATAAATGTCCCTGGGGGCCAAAGTGCTGAGGATGCCCCAGCATGAACCCCTAGCGAGACGCACCGGGATAGGGCCACGTCGGCCAGCAGGTGCGCAACGATTCCAAGCGCCCTGCTCGCAGGGCATTCGGATCGCGACGTCTGAGCGAGTTGGCGCCTCGAGCGTTCGGGACTCGGTGACGTGACCGGCGCGCGGCCTGCAAATGGCGGGGTGTACGCTCGGTGTCCACGACAGGAAGGGGTGGCAGACATGCCGCCAGGCAAGGGTACGCGGAAGGTCTACACCGTCGGGACTGATCCGAAGGGCGGGTGGCGCGGCGAGGCCAAGGGTTCAACCCGAGCAGTGGCCAAGGGCGACAACAAGGCCGAGGTCGTGAAGCGGACCATCGAGGTCGCCAAGAAGCAGCCCAAGGCGCAGGTCCGTATCAAGGGGAAGAACGGCCGGATCCAGGAGGAGCACACTTACCCCCGGAGCAGCGACCCTAGGAGAACTCCGAGCTAGACCGGGCCAGGTAGCAAGGGTGCGTCGATCCTGTTGAGCGACTCCCTGGGCTCGCGGCCATCCCCTAGACCGCCGGTACCGGCCGGACCTTGAAGAGGTGATGGCGTCGAGATCCGACGAGGGTCGGACTGGTGCCAGTGGGAGTGCGAACTGGCGGAGGGACTAGCATGGAAGCCATGCAGGTCTACCACCTGACGATCCAGGAGAACGGGCACTCAGTACGGTTCGTCTACGAGGACCGTGATGAGGCGCTGCAGCGCTTCGCCGATGCGATCGCCGCCGGGCTCGACGCGAAGCTCGACGAGGTTGTGCGCGGGCCGGCCCTCCCGAAACCGACCGAGGGGTTGCCGGACGAGATCGTGCCCGTTCTCCACAAAGGCGAGTTGCTCGGGGCGGTCTCGATCGAGAAGAAGCCGGGCGAGTCACTCACCCCGACCGAGCGGATTGCCTCTGACCTCGGCTCGCAGGCGCGCCTCGTGCGGCGAAACGTGGCGCTCATCGCCGATCTTCGCGCCTCCCGCCAACGCCTAGTCGCCGCTCAGGACGACGAACGTCGCAAGCTGGAGCGGGATCTCCACGACGGAGCGCAGCAGCAGCTCGTCGCGCTAGCGGTGAAGCTCCGGCTCGCGGAGTCCCTGGCGGAGCGCGACCCGTCGGCCACCAAGACGATGCTTACGGATCTTCGGACCGAGACGGGGGAGGCCCTGGAGAGCCTCCGTGACCTCGCCCGGGGGATCTACCCACCCCTGCTCGCCGACAAGGGGCTGGTGGCCGCTTTGGAGTCGGAGGCTCGCAAGGGTTCGGTACCGACCGAGGTCAGATCCGAGGGGATCGGGCGCTACCCCCCGGACGTGGAATCGGCCGTCTACTTCTGCGCCCTGCAGGCGCTGAACAACGTCGCGAAGCACGCGGGCGCCACCCGAGCGGAGGTTCGCCTCGCCCAGGCCGACGGGGAACTCACCTTCGAGGTCTCCGACGACGGCGACGGGTTTGACCCTGCCCAGACCGGCCACGGTACCGGTCTGCAGGCCATGGCCGACCGACTGGATGCGATCGGCGGGACACTCAGGGTTCACTCGCAGCCTGGGAAGGGCGCGCAGGTCACAGGGCGAGTTCCCGTCTAGTCGCTCCAGCCAGCCCTGTCGCTCCGCTCAAGGAACTGGGTTGACCTGCGGAGTCGCCGGCGGGAACAGACTCCGACGGCTGGGGCCCACGACATCCCGACCGGCGGCCCGGTCACACGCGTCTCCACGATTCACCGCGCCGGACTCGGGAACCCGGCGACCAACCCGGCCACCATGACGCCGTGGATCTTCCGGTCCTCCGGAACGTACACGGGAACACCCGCCGAGTCGGCGTGCCTCACCGATCCCCGCGCTGGGAGGCTATGCTCGCCAGGCTCATCGTCGCCAAGGTCCAGGCCCGAGGGTCTCCGAGCGGCCCTGGCCGCAGGCGGGGAAGCCCCGCGACATCAATCGCGTTTGAGTCCGCGCGATTTCTGCCTGGCCGCGGCCTTCACCCTTGGCTTCTCGATGAAGTCCATGTAGTAGGCCATCTTCGTGCGGGTTCTCTTGCGAATGGCAGGGTCGAGACTGTCGGGACCGTCCGCTGGCTGCCCGTAGCGCCCGTAATCAGGACCGCCGAAGAACGGGTCGAGGGCCTGGAGGCGCTGGCGCAGGCGTTCCCTCGCGTGTTCCTCATCTGGCCCATCGGCCTGCCATTTCCACCCGCCCCACCGCACCCAGCAGCTGACCACCTCGAAGAACCGGACCTCGACCGTTCCGACCGGCCCTCCGATCCCCAGTTCTTCTGGCTTCCGCTCCGCGTCCATCGGTGCTCCCCTTTCGACGAGGGAACCGTACCTCTCGTCGCTCGCGCCTCGCACGCGAGCTGTCAGTCCTCGGCCAGACGGCGCGCGCGGGACGCGCACAGCCGAATGCCTCCCATCGCCCGTGGGGTCTCTCCGTTCGAGCGTTGTCGCCTATTCCAGATAGGCACGCAGCTTCTGCGCCCTCGAGGGGTGCCGGAACTTCGAGAGCGCCTTCGACTCGATCTGCCGGATCCGCTCCCGAGTGAGGTGGAACTCGCGGCCCACCTCCTCCAGCGTCCGGGGGTGGCCGTCCAGCAAACCGAACCTGAGCTGGATGACCTTCTTCTCCCGCGTCGAGAGCGTGCGGAGGACTTCCTCGAGTTGCTCCTGGAGGAGGATGGATGACGCGGCCTCGACCGGCTCCACCGCGTCCGGATCCTCTAGGAGATCCCCGAGGCGGGTGCCCTCCGCCTCCCCGAGAGGTGTCTCTAGGGACAGAGGGCCCCTCGATATCTCGAAGACCTCTCGGACCCGTTCCGTGGGGATCCCGAGCTGTCTGCCGATCTCCTTGGGCAGGGCATCGCGCCCGAGGCTCTGCGTGAGGTCTCGTTGGGCCCGGGCGACCCGGTTGATGAGATCTGACATGTGTACCGGGATGCGGATGGTGCGGGACCGGTCGGCGATCGCCCTGGTGATGGCCTGGCGGATCCACCACGTAGCGTAGGTGGAGAACTTGAACCCCTTCGTGTAGTCGAACTTCTCGACCGCCTTGATGAGACCGAGGTTCCCCTCCTGGGTGAGATCGAGGAACGTCATCCCCTGGGTGGTGTACCGCTTAGCGATCGAGACCACCAGGCGCAGGTTCGCCTCGATCAGCCTCTTCGCGGCGATCCGCCCGTCGTCCTTCACCCGCCTGAGGAACCGGATCGCCTCCGGACGGGTCCTCGGCCGGTACGCCCGAGTCACCGTCTCGAGACCGATGCCCACGTGTTGAAGCTCCCTCTTCGGGTCGAGCTGGCGCTCGCGGATCAAGGCCACGCAGTGCACCATGAGGCGGAACCGCTCCAGATCGACCCCGTCCGTAGGATCGACGGAGGCAAGCAGCTCGACGGCCAACTCCCCCGCCTCCACGCGCATGGCCAGGTCAACCTCCTGGGCGGCCGTGAGGAGGGGGACCCTGCCGATGTCCTTCAGGTACATCCGAACCGGGTCGTTGGCTGGGATGTCGTCCCTGCCACGAGGGATCACTCTGGGTTCTGCCTCCTTCTCGGACCCCTGCCCCGGGATCTGGAGGACCACGATGCCCTGCTTGCGAAGGAACTCCTGCACGTCCCTGAGGAGGCCCTCGACCTGTTCGCGGCTGAGGTCTTCCGTGGGAAGCCCCTGAAGGAGGTCCTGGGAGGTCACGAAGCCGCGCTCCTGGCCCCGCGCGGAGAGGGCCTCCATGGCCTCATCGAGATGGGTCGTCTCGTTCACACCTTCATTCACCTGCTTCAAGAGCGAGCATCTGGGCCGCTGGCCCGTCGCCTTGAAGCCCAAATAGCTGACGGGCAGAAGGGCCCGTCGCGGGCCCTCGAGCCCACACTACGTCGCGGTCCCGCCCGCTTGCTTGGACTTCTTGGTCAGGCGCTTCTGTTTGAGGGTCTTCGCGGGGACCTTCTTCCTGACCTTTCGTCGGGCCTTGTCCTTGGTGGCCATGTGGCGCCTACCCTCCATCCCGCTCTCGGCTCATCGCTGTCTCACCCCTGTCCGTGGCAAGAGTCCTCAACCGCCCTCGGTGCCCCTGCTGCGACACGTGCCTCCCGGACTTGATCTTCGAGCGGTGATCCATCGTCAGCCCACGTCCCGTGGACGAGCCCCGATGCCGAACGGTTGACCTCGAGCTGAACGGCCGGGGTCGTCCCGGGGGTCGGATGCTCGCCTGAGGGCCGCCACGTGGCGAGATCGGTGCGAATCGGATGATGAGTCGGGCGACGCGAGCATCCTGTGGCGCGCGTCGTTCTTGCGGATGCTCGACATCAGGACCGACTTCCAGCCGTTCGACACACGATGAAGCGCCGACGGGCGGACGGTGGGCGGTCTCGACGGCAGCGCTTCCTGCCGCGACATCGGCAGAGCCCGCTCGCATCTCAGGCGATGGCAGCGGGCAGGCTGTGCTTGCCACTCCACTTCTCCTTGATGTCCTCGCCGGCGATCTTCTCCTGGAGCTTGATGATGCCTTGCAGCAGCGCCTCGGGCCTCGGTGGGCAGCCCGGCACGTACACGTCCACGGGGATGATCTGGTCGACCCCCTTCGTGACGGAGTAGGAATCCCAGTACGG
>Ga0105094_10000375_pt1 | contig 21631 bp, 21 predicted proteins | sample PPLLak1March2015_2_FD_87023 | JGI IMG/M metagenome (GOLD analysis project Ga0105094, IMG submission 87023) | Freshwater sediment microbial communities from Prairie Pothole Lake near Jamestown, North Dakota, USA - PPLs Lake P8 Core (3) Depth... | ecosystem: Environmental > Aquatic > Freshwater >...
ATCATCACTCAGTTTGCCGAAAGCCAGATGGAATCTGCGGAAATTTCAGCAAAAATCGCCGCCAACAGGCCTAAAACCGCCGTTTTGCGCAAACCCTATTTTATAGGGGGCGGAAAATAGGTATATAGATATAGCTTGAGACTACCCCAATCTTCTTTGTGATCAAAACGGTAGTGCTCATTTAGCCAGGCGATATGATCGTGAGTTGGATGTCCGGCTCGTGTATATTCATCAATGGAACGTTTAAATATAATCAGCCAAATACGCGATGCCTTGCTGGTAACTGCTTCTAAGTCAGGTTGCTCTTCTAATCCGAGAACAACTTGCGTGCTAGGGGCCAGCGTATCAGACTGGCCACCCGGCAAATCCCCAATGAATTCTTGAGGCAGAGACCTGTTAAAGTAGATTGATGGCAATAAGCTCAATTTATTCGAGTGAACGATAACATCTCCAGTTTGTCTGTTTTTGTTTAGATATGCACCCATTTCTTGAAATGGGCCGTAAGGAAAATCTACATATGCCATGTATTGGAATATTCCAGTTATAAAAACAATGATGATTGCCGACAAGGCGATCCAGCCGATTTTTGGGGGAAGATTGGTTTCCAAAAACGCCCAGGCAACCCAGATACAGTAAATCACCCCAGACGGAAGAAAGGTTCGTTCTAAAAATACTGGTTTCCATTGTGAGATAAGAAAAACAAGGATGGGAGGTGCAAACGTAAGGTAAAAAACCAGGAAGCCTTTAATAAAATTTTCTCTGCGTCTGCTTTTGATGGTTTGCCATAACGCAAGGGAAAAAATAAGTAAAGAGACAAATGTTGCTGGAAGAATCCAACTGTCAGGCAGAGGCAGATAGGTAGTATAGGTTAACAAGAGGGTAAAAAATTTTTCACCACCCGGACGTTCAATCCAGTAAGATTGGACGATCTTAGCAAATTGAGAGGGGAGATGGACCAACCAGGGCAAATATAAAATGATTGCAAGTCCACTAGAGACAACGACGGCCCTAAGGGATTTCCAGTCTTTTGTAAATAGCGGTATTGCGGCCAAGGTGATGAGATAAAAGGCAGCCAAATTGTGCGTATATTGAGCCAGTGCGGCAGATAAGGAAAAAATCCCCCACCAATACCATTTCATAGATTTCGTCCCATAAAAGTAAGCGAGTGTTGCAAGCAGCAGCCAGAATGCTAAAAATGCGTACATTCGTATTTCTTGGGAATACCGCACCTGAAAGGGCGATAAAGCGACCAAAGAAACTGCAAGGAGGGCAACCCGTTTATTGAACAGTTCACTTGAAAGGATATAAGTCAGGATGATTACCCCCATTCCTGCCAGTAACGAAAGTATTCTGGTTGCAATCAAAGAATCACCGAAGAGTCGCATCCAACCCCAGAGTAATGCGTAATATCCGAGCGGGTGAATATCGGCAGCGCTCGAACCTGTTAATGATAGTGTGCCTGCTATCATAGCTTGTAGGCCTTTCTCAGAGAACAGGACTGAAAAGGCTTCATCATACCGGATCGATGGTCGAAGGAAAATGCCTGTCAACCTAACACCAAGCGCGACGAATAGTATTGAGAAGAGTTGGAGTTTATGTTTGTTTATCTTTTTTAAGATTGTCATGGTGTTTCAGAGCACTTGAAAGTGATAGACTTTTTAATAGGTACACTGTTGTTTCCGGAGTTGTTTACTGAGTTTGGCAAGTGGTTTCTATTTGATTTGAAATATCTATAAAGTCATATGGACGAGCAATATGAGAAAAATATGTTTTATCAGGCAGGAGAGTATATTGTGCGTCGAAGTAGGTGTTGAAAACAACGCGAAAACTATTCACTGGAGTAATAGATGGGTATAAGGTCTGTGGTCCTACACCTGGAAAGTAGTAAGCATTGAGAATGGATGTCCTCTCAAACAAGCAGGATTGTTCCAAGGAAGACTGTAATAGGGAACCGCCGCCGTGATCTCCCTGAATGATAATGATAGGTGGCTGGCTTGATTTCGAGAGTATGTTGTCTAGCGCTTTCTGGATCTGCTTATTCACAAATTGGAGCTGTTTGACATATAAAGATTGATATGCGTCTGAAGTGCCGAACGAAGCCAAGCCGTCTGCTGGCAGGTAAGGAAGAGTGTGGTCGAGCGCATTCCCATTTTCGTCTACAACAAACGGTGGATGAGGGGCGATAATGTGAATAAAGACAAATTTCGGCCCGTCAATTTCCGGGATCGTTGATAATTGATCGAGCGCGTATTGGTTTCGTTCACGGCGTGTGCCGTAACTGGGCAAGGGAAGGATAGAGCGCAAGTCATCTGTAAACGAGAATTCTGGGTCATACAATGCGCCGAGAGCAGTCAAACTAAGATAGAAGCGTTCCAGTTCGCTGGGGTTGTATTTATATGGATACAAGTATACGTCCGCATCCGTCCAGTCGGTAAACGGATAATCCGTGCTGACTGTCACAATCGAATAGCCCGCTTCTTTTAGAAGAGAGCGAACCTGGTTTTGATGGATAAGTTCATATAATGGCAGGATGTTTCCAGATTCAGGCCCCGCTTTTTCTGTAGCGAATCCTATATAATCCATATTCAAAGAAGACGAGAGCGAAAGCATGGTCCAGATGTAATTGCTCCGGCTTTGCGTCGCAACATAAAACCCGCGTTGTTGAAGCGCTTGAATGAATTCGCTATTGTCAAATTGATAGACATCTTGGAGTACGCCAGCACTGGCATATCCATCCAGGATGATGTAATAGATGTCAGGAAGTGCTTTCGTGTTGAGCGGCTGAAGAGGTTCCTCTATCTTTACCAGTTTATTCCAAGCCGGGATGGCATCATCTGATGCACTATATATTGTCGTGCCAATCTGGTAGAGTGGGTAGATTAGAACGAAAATACTGACAAGATTCAGGTAGCGGGTCAAACTGCGAAGGCGTGGTGGGGTGAGGTATTTTTCCCATACGATCGGTTGAGACACAACGATAACAATAAAAACGCCTAGCACCACAACCCCCAGATGCGTAATTGGAGGCGCACTTGCAAACAGACTACCTTGAATGCTGCGGTAGAGGTACCCTGTTGATGAAAAATAGAAAACCGTCAGCGCAGCCAGCAAGCTGGCGCGTAACATGCTTTTAGTTCGAAAATAAAAAAGTGCTATTGCAAACGTCGCCAATAAGATTTGAACGATGAGAGGACGAATTAACGATGCAAATTGCAAACCTCCAGGTAGACGGGCGAATAGAGCGATGACAGGGTAGATTGCCAGCAAGAAGGGATAGAAAACATAAGTCTTTTTCATGTTCGCTCGTATTTTATCTGAAATCAAAACGATATGGATTGTAAATCCATATCATCATCTTTTTGCAGCTTTACTTGCACGGCTGGTTTACCCTATCCGTTGCATCGATATACTCTTTTCTTGAGTTGGGGAATCCCGGATGTATTTTTCAGTAGATAAGGGCGAGTAGGCTGAAGTGGGTGAGGCACAACAATATGGACAAATACGAATGCTGCATCCGCCAGTGTATCAAATACAAAAAGCGACACCGCCGTTGTGTCGCTTTTTGACGCTGAATTGTAATTATTCACCCAGGTAATCGCGCAATTTCCTGCGGATGGTAGGGTGCCGCAAGCGACTTAGCGCCTGTGCCTCGATCTGGCGCACACGTTCGCGCGTCACGCCCATCTTGCGGCCAACTTCTTCGAGTGTGTACGCCTGTCCATCCAGTAGACCGTAGCGCAATTGTAGTATGCGAACTTCGCGTGGAGGCAGTCCGTTCATCACTTCGCCCAGGTGCTCGCGCAACAGGTTGTAGGTGGCGGTGTCATCCGGTGGAGGCGCTTCATCGTCTTCGATGAAATCACCCAGCACTGAATCCTCTTCATCGTCAGTAGGGGTCTCCAATGAAAGTGGACGGCGCGCCACCTGGATCATATTCTCTACCTTCTTGGGTGGAACTTCCAGTGCGTCGGCCAGTTCCTCGACGGATGGCTCGCGCCCCAGGCGTTGTGTCAACTGGTGTTGTACGCGCAACAGTTTGTTGATCTGATCGCCCATATGCACCGGCACGCGGATGGTGCGTCCCTGGTCGGCGATCGCGCGCGTCACAGCCTGTCGGATCCACCAAGTGGCGTAGGTGCTGAACTTGTGTCCGCGGCGGTAATCGAATTTCTTGGTGGCGCGGATCAAACCGATGTTGCCTTCCTGGATCAGATCAAGGAAGGGTACACCGCGTCCCATATACTTCTTGGCAACTGAAATGACCAAACGGGAGTTAGCTGTAATCAGGTGCTCGCGAGCAGCCCAGCCATCCTCGATCAGGCGACGTAGTTCGGTGCGGTGGCGCTGACTGACCTTTCCTTTTGCCAGCTCCTCACGCGCCATGCGTCCGCGCTCGATGCGTTGGGCCAGTTCTACTTCCTCCTCGGCAGTGAGCAAGGGAACGCGACTGACCTCTTTGAGATACAAGCCAATCGTATCGTCTGTGTCGATATTGGCGAGGTAATCTTCAAGAGCAAGTGTCTCGTCTTCTTCTGTATCGGATTCGGCCTCTTCGGCAGCCAGCTCATCTTCGCTGGGTTCACTGGTGGCGATATCCTCCACAAAAGGAACGCCAGCGCTTAAAAGGGCCGAGAAGGCTTCCTCCAATTGTTCAACATCCTGCTCAGCCTCGGGAAAGAAATGCAGAATATCATCCAGCGTTACATACGACTTCTGGCGACCTAGTTCAATCAGGCGCGCTATCGCAGGAAATTCCTCTTCTTCCGCGATCAACAATTTTTCCATATCCATCAATACTTCGACCTGCCTTATTTAAAAAATTAATCGGTTTAGTACAGAATACTCTTTTTTCAACTGAAATTCAATACCCTGTATATAACTTGCAATGTTTAGGGTGTATTTGTTGCGGGTTCATTTATATATGGAGGCGACTCGAGTAGCGTGAGTAAGGCGTCCAAACCGGTCCGGCTAATAATTAGCGTTTCGTCGCTGCCGCTGATGAGGGCATAGTATCCGACTCCTGTCGGGGCGAGATCGCCAATTCTTACGGTCATCGTCGTCCCACTCGTCGTTTCAACGGTCAACATGTAAGGGGCTTGGACCAAACCTGCCGCCTCGGGGGCAACATCCAGTCTGGATTCGATGCGCAGGGAGGTTATTTGCGAAGCCGCTGCTTCCGCGGACGCCTGGTCTGCTTCCGTTTCTATTGGCTTTTTCAGCACCCAGACGCCTGCTTCGTTGCGGGCAAGGACGGTTTGTTCGCCGGTCTTGCTTTTTATATCGATACTGGTGGGCAAGCCATCACTATCAGAGAACAGGAACTCTATCGGCACGGCAGGTGTTATCGCTGCTTCTTCTGTTCCCGGCTCTTTCTGGTTGAGATACAGCATCAAACCGACCAGCACCAAAAAGACGACCAGCACGATTGACGTTGAGCGTTTCATTCACTAGCCTCGTCTGCGGCGCATGACCCAGGCATAAACACCTACGGCGATGATTGCCAATGGAATGATGCAGATGGCGCTGACAACGGTCAGGATGAATTGCAGCGAGCCTGGCGGGTTGAAGGTGCGAATGGTGGCTTCACTTTCGGTGAGACCGATGAGTGACTCCTGCTCGGCCAACCAGTCCACTGCGTTGACGAACATATCACCGTTGCCAGAAAAATCGAAGTTTCCATCTTGTGCAAAGGACGAACTTCCAAATACGACCACACGACTCTCGTTGGTTCTGTTTTCAGCAGCAGCAGCCAGGGTCATTGGGCCAAGTGTGTCAGCGCCTTCATCATAGGTCAATGCCTGTTGTTCTTCCATAGCACTGAAGTCAGTCTCGCCCCAGGACTGATCGATGGTGAGCACCAAGGCTGTTGGGGAAATATCTGTATTTTCGGTGCCAGCGCCAACAGTGATACTGCGCGAATAGGGGAAGATGGCAGCGATTCCCTGCATCTTCTCTGTGATCGGGTGTGATGCGTACTGTGAGCCAACAGCAAAGAAAGGCGAAGAAGGTGAATTTGTATCTACGACAATATCATTGTCCAGTGTGATGCCCCAATCCGAAGCCAGGTATTCGGCCAGCGGGTCGGGCTGGTCGCCAAACTGAGTCAATGGTACAGGATTTGACAACACCAGCAAGTCGCCGCCATTGTTTACAAAGTCCTTGATGAGCGTGAGACTGCTCTCTGTAAGTGGCACGAGCGGTCCGGCAATGATAAGCGCGCGCGCATCTTCTGGGATGGCGTTCTGCGCTTGCAGGTTCAAAGTGTTGACCACATAATTTTTGCTTTCAAGTACCTGGCGCACACGCGTGTAAGAAGCTTCGCCTGAATTCTCTGTATCGTGTTCACCCTCGCCTGTCAGGAAGTAGAGCACTGGCTTGTCCGGGTTGAGCAGGCGGATCAGGCCGCCGGTCAATTCGCGCTCGGATGCAATGGTGACAATTTCCTGGTTTTCGCCCATCTGCAACAGGATTTTGCCATCTCCGGTAATACCCAGCTGATTGACCAATACCGGGTTGGTATCCGGGTCCATGAATTGGTAATCGAACTTTCCATCGCTTTTGGCTTTGAAATCCTCCAGCAATTGCGCGGCGGTTTCTGTGTTCAAGCGGACGCTATAAAAGGCAGTCGCATATACCGGTTCTGGTAGGGAATGCAGAGCCTGAATCGTTTCTGGGGCCAGGGTGTGTTGCTTGTCCTCGGTCACATCCCAACGCTGGGGATATTGTTGCGCCAGCATGTTGATAACGACCAGGATGCCGGTGAAGGCGACAAACAGGATGAACGAGTTACTGCCGTATTGCGCCTGTCGCCCGGTCAGGAACTTGCGCACGCGTTCGGGATCGAGCAGGGCGTAGATGGCAAAGCCGACGACGAAAACTGCAACTGCAATGATGAGAATGCGGTTTAGCAGTTCGACATCCGGCGGTGTGTAGAGACCGAATGCGGCGAAGGCGCGGACGATCAATACGCCTAGCGCAGTCAAAAAACCCAGGCCGGAGAGTACCAGGCCGAGTGGTGCGAAACGGCGCGGATCGGTTTTCATTATCGCCACCTCCGCGATTCAATGGCAACACTGCCGATTAACAACCCCAATGCAGTGATGCTCAGGAAATAGACGATATCCGACAGGTTAATGATCCCCTGATTGAGAGAATTGTAGAAGCGGTCATTCATGTTGAGATAATCAAATATTTCGCCGCCCGTGAAAAGAACTTGTCCCGGGATGCCGATCAGGAACCAAAGGATGACCAGCAATCCCATGGCAAGGAAGAAGGCAGCAAACTGGTTGCTAAACATAGCCGAGATACTGACCCCGATCGACAGAAAAGCAGCCGCTACCAGGATGATGCCCAGGTAGCTGGAGAGCATCAATTGCTGGTCGATACCGGGATCGACCATACTGTTCAGGATCAGTGGGAAAATCAGGGAAAATCCGATGATTGTCAGCACGAACAGGAACGAGCCGAACCATTTGCCAACCACCAGTTCCCAGTCGCGCACGGGTGCGGTCAGCATCAGTTCCAGTGTACCCATACGTTGTTCATCGGCGAGCAGGCGCATGGTCAAGGCCGGAGCCGAAAAGACCAGTAGAAAAGCCATCGGTCCGGTAACGATAGTCGTGTCGGGGGCTTGATTGAAGCCGAACGGGTTACTGGTCAGGTTGATGATGTTGAGCGCGAAGATCGCTCCTATCACGCCAAACATGATCAACATCACAATGTAAGCCAGAGGGCTGCTGAAATAGATTTTGTATTCGCGTTTTGCGATGGTCCAGATGTTTCGCATCATTGCCTCACGATTCGATCTCTACGTTTTCTTCGCGGGTCAGTTGCAGGAAGATGTCTTCCAGGCTCATGCCGATAGGCCGCATTTCCAGTAGGTCATATCCGGCATTTACGGTGGTACGCGCAACCTCAGCGCGAACATCCTGGCCGGGCGCAAACTGGAATTCCAGCACGCCTTCTTCTTTTGATTGCACGTTGCTGATGCCCTTGATCTTGCCGATTACCTCGATCAAATCATCGGCTTCACCGCGCACTCGCAACACGCCGCGCTCGGCGCCGATCAGGCTGGCCTGCAGATTGGCCGGTGTATCTTCGGCCACTATATGGCCTTTGTTTATGATCAGCACACGGTCACAAAGTTGCTGAGCTTCCGAAAGGATATGCGTAGAAAGCAGGACGGTACGCTCTTTGCCGATCTCGCGGATCACGTTACGGACTTCAACCACCTGGCCGGGATCCAGACCGATGGTTGGCTCGTCCAGTATCAGGACCTCAGGCCTGTGCAGCAGAGCCTGGGCCAGTCCAATCCTTTGGCGCATGCCCTTCGAGAGATTGCCAATATAGCCGTCTGCGCGCTCTTCCATGCCGACCATTTCGAGCGTCTCATCAACGCGGTCACTTCCATTTGGCAAGTGGCGCAAATCGGCCATGAACTTGAGGTAGTCGAAGACTGTCATGTCCGTATACAAAGGGACGGTTTCGGGCAGGTAGCCGACGCGTCGGCGCACGTCGATTGATTCGGAAACAACATCGTAGCCTGCAACAGTAGCTTCCCCTTCGGTGGGTGGCATGTAACCGCTCAAAATACGCAGTGTAGTGGTTTTGCCTGCGCCGTTTGGACCTAGAAAGCCAAGGATTTCACCTTGCTCGGCTTCGAAAGTCAGACTATCGATGGCGCGGCGAACGCCATAATCTTTGGTGAGTCCGCTAACTCGAATCATCAATCACTCCTTGTTGATGAACTGGCGAAACAAAAGGCACAGCAGCCGGGTGGCGGCAGTGCCAGTGGTTTATACCTTGAATACTATACAGCAACTCGAGGGGCAAAGTCAAGCGGGTTTAAGTTTTCTAATGAAACGCTAATATTTATTGTGTTTATCACAATTTTATTGTACACTTCGGTTGTATCTTTTCAATAGTTGGGGTGTGGGGTAACCCCACTTCCCCATTCTGTTTGAGAGGCTACTTTTGACTCGTATGCCAGAGGAGAAATCATGACGGAACTACTGTATCAAACCGATAGTTACTTGAAGGAATTCGATGCAATTGTGACTGCAGTGGACGCTGAAGCCCACGCGGTTGTGCTCGATAGAACAGCTTTTTATCCCGGCGGCGGCGGGCAGCCTAACGATATGGGACAGCTCTCATTTTCTGGAGACACGCTTTACCCGGTTGAAAAGGTTAAAAAGCAGGGCGCAGACGTTTTGCACTTCATCGGTGGCACACTGCCATTGCCACAAGTCGGCGCGCAGGTGCGCGGACAGATCGATTGGGAGCAACGCTATCTGCTCATGCGCACGCACAGCGCCCTGCACGTGTTGTGTGGGACGGTCTTCCGCGATTATGGGGCGCTGGTCACGGGCGGAAATATGGAGCCTGGTAAAGGTCGTATGGACTTCGAGTTCGAGCGCCTGCAGGCGGAACTGGTTGGTGAAATCGAGGCGGCGGTCAATAAGGAAGTGGCAGCAGGCCACGAGGTTCGTGTGAAGATTTTGCCGCGCGAGAAAGCCTTCCAGATCCCAGACTTGATCCGCACCAAGATCAACCTGCTACCGGAAGGCATCACGGAGGTCCGCACGGTGGAAATTGTAGGGTTGGATTTGCAGGCCGATGGCGGCACACATGTCAAAAACACATCGGAAATTGGAAAGATCAAGGTGGTGGACTACAAGAGCAAAGGCGCGATCAATAAACGCATTTATATCGAGGTTGCTTAACAGGAAGGAGCCCTTTGACCTGCTTGGATTTGTAGCGTAAAATCCGTCCCTAAATGGCCTTAGTTGCCAAATCTTATATTTAGTAGGAGAAATGGAATGAACAAGAAGTTAACTGTTGTATTTGCATTATTTGCACTCTTGATTACAACTCTGGCATGCAGCCTTGTCACGGGTGGTTCGAAAGAAATCGGTTTGGAGAACTTGCGCATGGCCTTCGATGAGGACGGCAACAACCCGACCACAGTTTTCGCCTCATCCGATGTTTTTTACGTTGTTGGTGACTTGAAGAATGCCCCGGCCGGCACTGTCGTTGAGGCCAAGTGGCTTGCGGCACAGATCGACGGATACGATTCCGGTGAACTGATTTATGAACAGGTCATCGAGGATTTTACTGAGGAAAGTTTTACCGGTACGATTTACTTCCAGTTATCGAATGACAGCGGCTGGTCGGCTGGTGAGTACAAGGTGGATGTTTATTTAGATGGCAATTTTGTAGGCTCAGTTCCCTTCAGCGTTCAATAATTGATATTGTCTTCGTGTTATTAGGATTGCCACCCGGAAAGGTGGCAATTTTTTATCCTATAATACGAAAACAAAAACAACAGTTATCGATAAATAAAGGAGAAATAATGGAATATCGCAACTTGGGGAGAACCGGTTTGAAAGTCTCTGCGCTTTGTATGGGAACCATGCAATTTGGTTGGTCGGTAGACGAAGCGGATACCCAGCGTATCCTTTCCCGGACCTATGAAGCCGGGATCAATTTCATCGACACAGCCGACGTCTACTCGAACTGGGTGGATGGGAATCCGGGCGGTGTGGCGGAGGAGTATATCGGTCGCTGGATGAAGCAGGCCAAGGTCCCGCGTGATCGCTTGGTGATCGCGTCCAAAGTGCGTGGCAGGCTGGGAGAGGGTCCCAATGACGAAGGCTTATCACGCGTCCACATCATGCAGGCGGTGGAAGACTCCCTGCGGCGTATGCAAACTGATTATATCGACCTGTATCAAACCCACTGGTCGGATGAGTCTACGCCAATCGAGGAGACATTGATGGCAATGGAAGATCTGGTCCGACAGGGAAAAGTGCGCTATATCGGCGCCTCGAACTATAAGGCTTGGGAGTTGATGCAAGCTTTATGGACTTCGGATAAGTACAATCTTGTTCGATACGATTCGCTTCAGCCTCACTACAACTTGATCGAGCGCGCTGAGTTCGAGGCCGAACTGCGGGATGTGTGCAAAACTTATGGCCTGGGTGTGATTCCATATAGCCCGCTGGCGGGAGGCTTTCTAACGGGCAAGTATCGAAAGAGCAAGCCGTTGCCGGACAGCCGCCGCGCGCAAGGGTTGCGACATGCCATGACCAAGAAGAATTTTGCGTTGATCGAAAAGATGGACGAAATTGGCAAAGCGCACAATTCAACGGTTTCCCAAGTGGCGCTGGCCTGGTTGCTTGCAGCCCCGGTCATTACCAGCCCCATCATTGGGGCGACTTCGCTGGAGCAGTTGGAGGAAAACCTGGGTTCGCTGGATTTGAAATTGACTGGAGAAGAGAAGCAAGCGCTGGATAAGTTGACGGCGTGGGAGGATAAATAAATTCGTTCCTACGGAGGCTCAACCCCTGCGGGAACTTTTTTAGCGTCGTTATACCTGATTCTATTCAGTCTTACCGATCAAGGCCTGGATTGTCTGCGCGAGATCATCCATGCGGAAGGGTTTTATCAGAAAGTCATTTGCTCCGGCAGAGTAGGCAGTCTCTTTGCTGGCGTTATCGTCCATGGCGGTAATAATAACGATGGGTGTCTTGGCAAAATTCGGATCGGCTCGCAGCATCTTGCAAACTTCAAAGCCGTTAGGTTCCGGCATCATGAGGTCAAGGAGAATGAGGTCCGGAGTTGTGGAGTTTGCTACCCGGATTGTCTCCGAACTGTCGTTTACCGAAGTTGCCTGATGCCCTTTTAACGCAAGAACCTTCTCTAATAAAGTTGTGGCATGCATGTCGTCGTCTACGACCAAAATCTTTGCCATACCTCGCTCTCAGTCACTGGGTGTCTCTCACTGTAATTTTACCAAAACCAACTTCGAAGATATTTAGTAAAGTGATTATAGTAGTTATTGAGAGATTTGTCATCAACGAGAAAGAAATTACTTCATCGCATTTGCAAGTTCCCGTGACCTGCAGGCTTTCAATAGCCCTACTTCTCTTTGCGTTCCCTCAAATATTCTCTTACAGCAACTATAGCTCGTTTCACCTGATCGGCGTTAGCATGCAATGACCGAGCAGCCTGCTTTATCGTTTCTTCTGAATATCCCTCTGATAGCACCATTGCCCATCCCTTAACTGAATTGGCGTAAGGTTCAAACTCATACGTCAAAGCTTCTAGCACTTTTTCTGGTGTCCAGGAACTTATGTCTTGGAGAGAATATTCCAGTGAGGATTCTTCATCCATGTAGTTGATTTCCCTTGCTAAATGCCGCAGATATTTTTGGTCAATTCCAGAAGTTGGATAGGGCTGATCGGTTTTACAAGCACCATTTCCGTGTAGTTTCTCAACGCGTTTGCTTGCAGATAATCTGCTGTGGCAATGATAATGGGAACCTTTTTCAGACGTTCATCGGCTCTAATTCTTAACAGGACATCTTCGCCGGATATTTTAGGCAGGTGTAGGTCCAGGAAGATAAGCGCAGGTATCGCTGTATGAAGCCGCTCAAGCGCAGTATAGCCATCTTCAAAGGCTTCGACTTTAAAATCGTTTTGCAAAGCGATCGTCATTATGTTTCTGATCTTACTGTCATCTTCAATGATGAATACTAAGGGCTTTTTCATCTGTTCACTCAATTAGGCTGAATGACTTCAATAGAGTTTGACGTCTTCAGGCCAATGGCTTGAAACGATTCTCATTAGTCGCCCTACGCTGACGGGTTTGATTAATACATAATCTGCTTGCTTTTCCAATGATTTGGATAGGAAGAGATCGGCGGTTGTCACGATCACTACAATGTTTACCCAGAGTTCATTGGAACGGATTTGATTCAAAATGTCCTTGCCGGATGCGTAAGGTAGGTGAATATCAAGAATGACCAGGTCTGGAGCCGCAGAGGATAATTTGTTTGAAAACTGATATCCAGTTGCATCGAGTTCGGTTTCAACGCCCGCCTGTTGCAGTGCGGTCTGGAAAATCACACCCAGTTTTGGATCATCTTCAATGATGAGTGCAGAAAGTTGGGTCATGATTTCATTAATCCTTATGGATGGGGAGAATTACAGAAAATTTACTACATTGTCCAACGGTGCTTTCCAAATGTATTTGACCGCCCATCAATTCAACCAGCTGATGAGTAATTGCTAAACCCAACCCTGTACCTTGATTTGTATGTGTAATATTATTATCCACTTGGCGAAACGGTTCGAAAATATAGGCCTGGGCTTCTTTTGGGATGCCAATTCCAGTGTCCGCGACTTCCATGACCCATTGAGTAGGGTCAGAGCGGTACAGATTAACTCGGACTTCACCCTTTTCTGTGAATTTGATTGCGTTGCCAATCAAATTGATCAGGATTTGCTTCAGACGGTGTTCATCGCCATATAATGTCCCCGGTAAGCTTGGGTCAATGGAAGTGATGAGCGACAGTCCTTTGTTGTGTGCCAGCACAGTCATAACGCTCTCGATATAGTTCAAGATGTCACTTGGATGAAATTTATCTTGGTTCAGTTTTATGGTTTTAGCTTCAATCTGTGCTTCATCAAGTAAGTCTCCGATCAATGTACTAAGATATTGAACGCTCTCCAGGATTTGTGATGTGGCGTATTTTTGATCCTCAGTAAGTATTCCGAATGCGTTGTATTGTAATAATTCAACGAATCCCAAAATTCCGCTTAGTGGTGTGCGCAGTTCGTGACTTACCTTTGCCAGCAACCGGCTTTTCAGCTGGCTTGCTTCGAGTGCCCGATCGCGGGCAAAAGCCATTGCCTCTCGTGCCTGTTTTAATTCTGTGATATCGCGTGCTACTGCCTGAAAACCGACTATTCGCCCATCATCTTTGATGATCTGGACATTTTGGCCGATCCAAATTTCCTGCCCATCTGCCCTGACCGCTTCAAACTCGAAATACGTATTTGGTTCTTCAAAAATAAATTGCCGTTCGTAGAATCGTTTCAGTTCATTGCGGAATGCCGGAGTAGCAAAATCCAGATAGTGCTTACCGAGAACCTCCGCCTCGTTACCGAATCTCATCAAGTGCAGGGCTGTCTGGTTGACATAGGTCAAGTAGCCATTTGCATCCGTACGATAGATTATGTCACCGGCATTTTCCACGATTTGCCTGTAACGGGCCTCGCTTTCTTGCAATAAGATTTCCGTCCGTTTTTGATCGCTTATATCCGTGATTGTAACCACCCTACCGCTGATGGTCTTATTTTTATCGCGGATGGGGGAGATGCTCACTTGGTACCAATTTCGAGCATTACCTTCCCAGATGGCGATCTCCTCGGTGGTCTCTGTAACATCGATGTAACGCTCGACCAGATTGGGTATATTGCCAAGCACGACTGGGATCGTTTGTCCGATTACCTGTGATGCGCGTCGATTGAGCATCTTTAGCGCAGCCGTATTGGCGTCCACAATGTGGTTTTGCGAATTCAGCACGATCATGCCGTTGTTCATTTCTTCAACGACAATATCGCGGGCGATGGGGGATAGGTCCAGCAGATGAAAACCGGTGACTCCCCATGTGAACGCAATGACACTGATGGAAAAAGCAAAGGGCGTTAAGTCAAGTTGGGGAACCGGGCTTAAGCCCGAAATATAAAGGATATTTCCAATCCAGGGCGCAGCAACGGCAATGAGCAGGGCCGCTGCCTGTCCACGATAAAGTCCTTTCATCCGGCCAATGGAACGAACGCCGATGAAAGTGCCGATGGCGAGAAGCGCATAAGAATAGGCAATATATACCCAAAACCAAGCCCCATGCAAAATCCCCAGTGAGGAAAATTTCCCCACTTGATTGATATAGGTCTTTTCCCAGAGCAATCCGTGGCGTTCGTTGGTAAAAGCCAGGGTGACCGTAATAAGAGATACTATTAGCAAGAAGGGGGCACCACGATTAATGGTCTGACTGGATACGTTGGAGTATTGTGCTACAAATGCCATCCATAGAAACGGTACCATGGAAATGCCAATGTATTGGGCTTTTGCCCAAAATATTTTTGTGGCTAAGTCGGCGCCGGCAATCTCAAGCGCATATCCCAGCGACCATACGGCAACTGCAAGCCCCAGGAGTACTAGAAAAAATATCTTTGGCATCCGGCGGCGTGGCCAAAGATAAATTGCCACCCCGTCTGACATGACGGCGGCGATTATTAAAGGGATGATATAGGGGGTATATTGAAATTCCATGCAGATTTCTATTCAAACCCTACATGATTCAAGCTAAGTTTCATTACCAACCTAAATTATATAGATATTTAACCAAACCGCCGAACATATTACGAATTTGTAAGGGTCGGCTGGTTGGCGGATTTTGCCTGACTTGCATTCTGAGTTTGCTGCGTTTACCTGTTTCCCGAATCCATGCAGTTGAACTCCCCGGTCGTGAATGTTGTTATGCTGAAAGCAAAGCGTCTACTGCCTCCGCCAATTCCCTCAAATTCCCCACCTTCAACACGTCACTACACAGCGGCGCGTACTTGGGCATGTCGCTGTCGCCGTGCCACAGGTGCGGGGGTTCGGGGTTCAGCCAGATAGTCCGCACGGCGCGGCGGGACATGGTGGAGAAAATGTCCAGGCGCGGGTCGTGATAGTTGTTGCGTCCATCGCCAACGATGATGAGAGTCGTCTGCCCGTTGAGCGTGTCCATATATTCGTTTTGAAAGTTGTTCAACGACCAGCCCAGGTCGGTGCTGTAGTAGCCGGGTGGCATGCGCAGAAGCACGCTGGCAACGGCTTCGTCCGCGTCGCTGCTGGCGAAATCGCTGGAAATAGATTCGAGGTGGTCGATGAAGGCGAAGGCGTGCGTCTTGCGCACCTGTCCCTGCAGGGCGAACAGGAAACTCAGCATCAACTCCGAGCAAAATCGCATAGACGTGCTGATATCGCAGATTACCACGATCCTGGGCTTGCGCGTGCGGTCACGGTGGCGCAGTTCCATCGGCACGCCGTGATATTTCAGGTTAGCGCGGATGGTGGCCTTCGGGTCGAGTTGTCCGCTCTTGGCGCGTTTCTGGCGCAGGGCAATGCGCGTGCGCAGCGCCGCCGCCAGCCGTTTGACCTCGTGCTGGAGCGCCTTTTTGTCCGCGTCCGACAGCGCGTGGAACGGGCGGTTCATCAGCCCATCCACACCTTCCGACGGCGGTTTCTTGCTCAGGTTCTCGGCGATGCGTTCCCCGGCGAACTGGTTGAGCTGTTGCTCCATCCCTTGCATATTCTGCTGGATGCGCTCGCGGATCTGTTGGATGCGTTCGCCGCTCATGCCCATCTGTTCCAGTTGTTCCATTAGCTCTTGCAGGGCCTGGCGCACTTCGGGGAACGCCATGGCGCGCAGCATGCGTTGCGCCATCCAGTTTTGATGACGCAGGTCTTCGGTGTTGTTCAACCCAACCATCTGCGCCAGCGCTTCCAACTCGGACCTCGACAATTGCTCGCCGTTCATCAGCCTTTCCACCCGCTGACGGAGGTTCTCGGCCAGTTGGCGCAGCGCCTCTGCCAGCATCTGCGCTTCCTCGGGAGTCATGTCGTCCGCCGGATCCCCGCCCATCACCGGCGGCTGGCCGGAGCCGAAAAAGAGTGGGAAGAGCCTGTCGAAGACCGGGAGGTCGCGCACATCCTTGATGAGCGTCGCGCGCAGGGACAGGCGAAAATGCTCGCGGTCCTGGATCCCCATCAAATCGACCGCAGAAAACGCCTCGGCGGATTCGGCGAGAGAAACGCGCACCCCGCTGGCGCGTAAGGCGGAGATCAACTGCAAGATGCGGGATTCCATTCTTCTTCTCTTTTCTATTTCATTCTGAGCGAAGCGAAGAATCCCGCCGCGAAGCGGCGGAGACCCTTCGGTCGCGACGAACGCTCCCTCAGGGTGACAAAACAATCAATTCCCTGAAAATCGTCCAAACTCATCCGGCCGCGGCCTCGAGGGTGGTTGCTGTGGCGGTGGAGACATCAAGATGCGTTTGGCCATTTGCAGATCCGCCTCGTGCTTGAGCAGCACGGACATGGTTTCATCCATGACTTCCTTGTCGATGTTCTGCGCGTTGAGGGCAACCAGCGCATTGGCCCAGTCCAGCGTTTCACTGATGGATGGTGACTTGCGCATCTCGGTTTTGCGCAAGCGTTGGACAAATTCCACGGCCTGGCGGGCCAGCTTGGGATTCAAATCAGGTACTTTCAAGCGCACAACAGACAGTTCGGCTTCGAGGGTCGGGTAATCAATGAACAGGTACAGGCAGCGCCGCTTGAGCGCCTCGGACAGTTCACGCGTGTTGTTGGAGGTCAACAGGACGAAAGGTTTGTGCTTCGCGGCCAGCGTTCCCAGTTCGGGGATGGACACCTGGAAGTCGCTCAACACTTCCAGCAGGAAGGCCTCGAACTCGGCGTCGGCGCGGTCGATTTCATCGATCAACAACACGGTTGGCTGGTCGCTCAGGATGGCGCGCAACAGCGGGCGTTGCAGCAGAAAGCGGTTCGAGAAGAACACATCCTCTTCATTTGCAAGTCTATCTGCGGCCTCGGCCAGGGATTCTGCTTTACCAAGCGTGTCATTGAGTTTGTCGCGCAGCAACTGAGTGTACAGCAATTGCTTGGAGTATTCCCATTCGTACAACGACTTGGATTCGTCCAGTCCTTCATAGCATTGCAAGCGGATCAGTTCGCGCCCGGTCGCTCCGGCGATGGCTTTCGCCAGTTCGGTTTTTCCTACTCCGGCGGGACCTTCTGTAAGCAGCGGTTTGCCCAATTTTTGTGCCAGGTAGACGATGGTCGCGATTTCGTCCGATGATATGTATTTCTGTTCCGAAAGCGCAGATTTGACCGTATCTGTGGATGTGAAAGGATTGTTCATGAAGCACCTGTATTGGAGTTAGTATACCCTTTTTAGATGAAAAGATGTTAAGGACGGATGAGAATCTGAAGTTGCTCACGATTTGACGTACAATTGGCGGATGCGCCTCAAAGCGGATCTGACGCTTTTGTTCGTGTCCATCTTGTGGGGAAGTGCTTTTGTTTTCCAACGCATTGTCGGCGAGCAGGGAAGTGTCTATTATTTTAACGGGATGCGGTTTTTGTTAGGCGCACTGATCCTGTTGCCGTTCGTTTGGAGGCGTAGAACAGTTCCGCGCGAGCAGTGGCTTTGGATGAGCATTGCAGGCGCGATCTTATTTATCGCTTCAGCGTTACAGCAGGCGGGTCTTCAGTACACCACAGCCGGAAATGCTGGTTTTATCACCAGTTTGTCTGTTGTCATCGTGCCATTTGTGCTGCTGATTGGCTGGCGCGAACGTCCGCGCTGGTTGGCGGTGGTAGCAGTGGCCATGGCTGGGGTAGGAGCCTACCTGCTTTCAACGGCTGGCAGTTTCAAAGTCCAGAAAGGTGATGCGCTGGAATTAGCCGGAGCGTTCTTCTGGGCATTGCACCTTGTCCTCCTGGGTAAATTTGCGTTGTGCTTCGAATCCATCCCGTTTGCAGTGGGGCAGTTTATCGTAGCTGGATTTCTCAATCTGTTCGCCGGTCTCATCTTGGAGGAGCCTTTGATCAATGGATCGGTCATTGGGGCGGTAATCTATACGGCGGTGTTTTCGGTGGGTATCGGGTACACGTTGCAGGTCTGGGGACAGCGTTTTACGCCGCCGACCGACGCGGCGCTCATCTTGAGCCTGGAAGCCGTCTTCGCGGTGTTGACCGCATGGTTGTTCTTGTCTGAAAGGATGACGTTGATCCAAATTGCAGGTTGCGCGTTGATCTTGGGCGGCGTACTATTAACATAGTTACGGGGTGGGAATTCAGAGTAAAATAATCGTATGGTTGCTAAAGTCATTCTGAACCCCTACTCGAATCGTTGGAAATCTCAGCAGCGTTGGCCGGAGGCCGAAGCAGCGCTCAAGGCTGCTGGCGTGGAGTTTGAATTAGCGGTCTCGCAGTGCAAAGGCCAGGTGGTGGAGTTGGCCGAGGAAGCTGCGCGTGCTGGCTTTTCACCTATTATTGCGGCAGGTGGTGATGGCACCATCGGTGAGACGGTCAACGGAATGGCGCGCGCTGCTACATCCGATAAGGGTTTGCTTGGCCCTTTTGGCATCATGCCGCTTGGTTCAGCAAACGATTTTGTATTCAACGCGAATATGTCCGCCGATTTGAACCAGGCGGCTCAAGTCATCGCTGCGGGAAAAACTCGCGCGATCGATCTAGGTGTCTTGAACGGGCGTTTCTTTATCAATAATTCGGCTGCTGGTCTCGAACCCTATGTCACCACCAAACATGAGCGCATCCAATGGATCAAGGGTATGGTTCGTTATCTGGTCGCGGCGGTGTGGGCCATCATGGACAAGCCTGAGTGGAATGGAAATATCAAATGGGATGATGGCGAGTATAACGGTCCGCTCTCGCTGGTCTCGGTTGGGAACGGCCGGCGCACGGGCGGTTTTTTCATGACCCCGCACGCCGACCTGACCGATGGTAAATTGACCCTGGCGTTCGGTTACCGCGGCACCCGACTGGGCCTGTTCCAGGCTTTGCCGCGTGCATTCAAGGAAAGTGAAGGGAATTATGTTGAGATGGAAGGCATGTACGAAGTCCACTCAACGAAAGTGAATATCCACCTGGACCATCCTTCACCGGCACACACGGATGGTGAGTTATTCCCCGGTTACGTACAGGATTTCGACTATTCGATCCAGCCTGGACGCTTACAACTGCTCGTGCCTTAAATGTTAGACGCAACTTTCCTCTCGTTCCAACCCTTGACCTCCAGCCGGTTCGCCGATTTCGAACGCCTCTTTGGCCCGCGTGGAGCCTGCGGCGGTTGCTGGTGCATGTTCTGGAAATTGCGTGGTAAGGTCTTCGAAGAGAGTACTGGCGAACAGGCGCGCCAGATGCAAAAATCCATTGTTGATTCAGGTGCTGTCCCTGGCTTGTTGGCTTATCAGGATGGTGAACCTGTTGGCTGGATCGCGGTCGAAGCGCGTGCAGCTTATCCCAGGCTGGCGCACTCGCGCGTACTCAAGCCAGTAGACGATGCAGACGTCTGGTCGGTGACCTGTTTTTTTGTGGCGAAGCAGGCCCGCCGTCAGGGCTTGACCGTGGAACTACTCGAAGCTGCCGTTGAATATGTCAAAAATCAGGGCGGCAAAATCGTGGAAGGGTATCCTGTCGATGCAAAGAAGGATATGCCTGCTCCCTTCATTTACACAGGCACAGCCGCTGCCTTCCAAAGGGCAGGTTTTGTCGAAGTAGCGAGGCGTTCGGAAACCCGTCCCATCATGCGCTTTTTCATAGGGGATTGATGTCGTTTCAGGAATTTCAAAAAGCACCGAACAGGTTAACCTCCCGTGAAATCGGTTTCATTCTACTTGCCGGGATTATTGTCATCTTGGCGCTGTATGCGCTGGCAGTCGGGAATTATTATCTGGCAGAAAATCTACCGGATGGCGGGGAGTTTTATCTCTTAAGAACAGGCGGGCGCTCTTTCCTGCTGGACCGAATTGAACCGTATAGCGCCAGTGTCCCTGAACGCGTGCAGGAGCAGGTTTATGGCCGCTCTGCAGTACCGGGGGAAGACTTGTATATCCTTGACATCCCTTTCCATCTGCTGATCACTTTTTTTCCGCTGGGATTGTTCCCTGATGCATCTATGGCGCGCGCCTTCTGGATGGCGCTTTCTGAGATTGCTTTGGCAGGATTCATTTATTTTAGTTTTCGAATCATGGATCGGAAAATTCCTTATTTCTTTATCGTGTTGATTGCCATTGCCAGTTTCATATCTTTCTATGCCTATCGCTCATTCCTTGAAGGATCTCCGACTATTATCCTTGGACTTGCTTATCTTGGGATTCTTGTCTCATTGCGCGCTGGGCTTGACGAACTGGCGGGCGCGCTGATGGTGCTTTCCGCCTTTCAATGGGAAATGGGTGGACCGTTTCTGCTCTTTGTCACTTTCTGGGTTGTCTGGGAAAAACGTTGGCGTGTGTTCATCGGGGCTGGTATGCTGGCATTCATCTTACTAGTAGTTTCATTTTTTTTGTATCCGGGCTGGGTGTTGCCATTTCTGCGCGCAGCCTGGAACAGTTTCCGTGCGGGTTTTGGGTATTCCGTGCACGATATTCTCAGTCGACTCTGGCCTCAGTTTGGCAGCACACTCGGCTGGGTGTTGACTGCAATCCTGATCGTCGCGCTCGGTTCCGAATGGCGTGCCGCCCGCGGAGCTGATTTCAATCGCTTTACCTGGGTAATTTGCTTGACGTTGGCGGCAACACCTTTATTGGGCTATTGCGTGGAGATGGATCAACTTATTCCGCTGACTATGCCAATCATACTGACTGTTGTGATCTCGCGCGAGCGATGGCAGAAACTTGGGGATGGGATTGCTTTTTTGCTTTTGATCTTCTTTTTTGGCCTGCCCTGGCTGCTTTTTACGCAGGGGACGCCACTCGGAATTGGGTTGCAAGCTGATGAACTCTTGTTCCTTTTCTGGCCCGTTTTCACTGTGTTGGGCTTGCTCTGGGTGCGTTGGTGGATGGTCCGACCGCCGCGTACCTGGCTGGATGGCTTCACACAAAAGGAACGCGGATGAACTGGCGGATTTATGCCTTCTTGTTTGTGCTTGGCCTGGCGGTAGCATTTGGCGTTGCCTCCTTGCAGGATTTACCTGGTTACCTTGATTCGGATTATTATTTCGCAGGCGGATTGCAACTGGTGGAAGGAAAGG